>TARA_R110002072_G_scaffold4508_9_pt1 | contig 19579 bp, 10 predicted proteins | sample TARA_R110002072 | Tara Oceans TARA_R110002072 (sample SAMEA4397118) | marine metagenome | biome: Polar Biome; feature: [SRF] surface water layer (ENVO:00010504); material: water (ENVO:00002006), including particulate matter (ENVO:01000060) such as... | depth 5 m | reverse complement strand
AGCGATTTTGGCGAGTGTCGATTCACATAATAATTTCTACTATTTCACCGCAAGCCTGGTGATATTGCTGTTGTCGTCTGCCTACGTGAGTTCTACTCCGGGAGGGGAGGACCACCTGTTTTTGCAGGTGGTCATGTTCGTGACACAACTGGTGGCGTATTTCAGCCTCAACCTGTCGAGGCATTGGCGGTTGTTTGTAGGCGTGATGCTGGTTCTGTTGATGTTGAGCAATCTGTTGCGCGAGTTCACCGAGTGGTCGGCTGAACCGCTGATAGGGCTGGGTGTGAGTTTGGTTTTCTACTGTGGAATAGCCTATGCGGCTGCGCGGCAGGTGCTGTTCAGTGGTGATATTGAGCCCAATACGATTGCCGGTACTGTGGCGGTCTATCTGCTGTTGGGGCTCATCTGGACAGTGCTGTACCTGATTGCACTGGAAATCTGGCCTGCAGGCATACACGGGATCGAGTACCAGGATTGGCATGACAATTTCGGTATCACCACCTATTTCAGCTACGTTACGTTGTCGACGGTGGGGTACGGCGATATCTCGCCGGCGATCCCCGTCACTCGAACACTGGCTTATCTGGAAGCGATTACAGGCACCTTTTACATGGCAGTTGTTGTCGCCAGTATGATTGGACGGGTCAGCAAGCGCGCGAAAAAGTAGAATTTGAATACAAATAGGGAGAGCAGTATGGAAGATAGAAATTCTGGTGCGGGGTACGAGCCGCTATTTGTGCGCAATATGATCGAGTCATTTCTGCGTATTGGCCTGTTGCTGGTGTTGCTGATCCTGGCCTACGATATCGTCAAGCCGTTTACCACGCCCATAGTGTGGGGAGCGATTATCGCGATGGCAGCTTTTCCACTGGTGAAATGGCTGGAGTCAAAAATTGGCGGTCGGCGTGGGCTTGCCGCTACCCTGGTTACCCTGTTTTTTATTGTTGCGCTGGTGGTGCCCACCTGGTCTTTAATGGATGCGACGATTGGTGGGTTGAAGCAGGCCAGCGTGGCGCTGGAGGAGGGGCAGTATAAAGTGCCTCCGCCACCGGAAAAAGTACAGCACTGGCCGCTGATTGGAGAACGCCTGTACACAGTCTGGAGCAACGCCAGCACGAATCTTGAAAAATTCGCGGCGGACAATGCCACGCAACTGAAAGAAGTCGCCGGTGGTGTGGTCAAACGGATCGGCAGCAGTCTGGTCGGTGTGCTGATGTTGGTAGTGGCTCTGATCATCGCCGGCGGTTTCATGACGTTTGCCGAGAGCTGTGGTTCAGCAGCACACCGCTTCTTCGTGCGTGTAGGAGGTCTCAGTCCGGGTGGTGAATGGGCGCCGCTGGCTGTGGCAACGGTGCGCAGTGTGCTGCAGGGCGTGGTCGGTGTCGCCGTCATCCAGACCATCATTATCGCCATCGGCCTGTTTGTAATGGGGGTGCCGGCTGCGGCTGTACTGACCGTCATCGTCCTGGTCCTGGCCATAGCCCAGGTGCCGACGCTGATTGTGCTGGCACCGATTATAATTTACGTATTCTCGACAGCAGATACGACCTCGGCGGTGATTTTCGCCGTGTACCAGTTATTGGCGGGCGCCAGTGACAATATCCTCAAGCCGGTGCTGATGGGCAGGGGGCTGGATATCCCGATGCCGGTCATACTGGTCGGTGCCATCGGCGGGATGGTCATGTCCGGCATTGTCGGGCTGTTTGCCGGGGCTGTGATACTGTCGATATTCTACAAGTTGCTGATGCTGTGGCTGGAGCAGCAACCGCACGAGTGACCAGCAGATCCAGGGCGACGTCCGGCAGTTGAAGTTCGTGCATCGTGTCTAGCCCTGGACTCGGGAGCCCGCCGGCAGCCGTGATCCGTGCGGGAAGATGGTGCGCCGTCTCTGCCTGCATACCGATCACGTCACGTTTGTTCTGTCAGGCAGTACTTTTCAGGGGAAATAGTGCCATCAAAAAGCCCGCCTGATTGATGCCGGCTGCTGTGTTGTTGGTGGTAGAATACGCGCCCTATTTCCCCGGTAGCCTGCAGCTGCCAGGGCTCACAGCTGTGTGTTTACGGTACCTGCGCGATATTGTGTTTCTGGCTTCACGGGTAAGGCACTGGCTCCTTGAAACAACCGGAGACTCCGAAGATTCATGAAAATTGTGATTGTTGGCGGTGGTGCGGGCGGCCTTGAACTGGCGACTTACCTGGGGAACAAGCTGGGTCGCAAGGGTCTGGCCGAGATTGTGCTCATCGACCAGAATCAAACCCACCTCTGGAAGCCATTGCTGCATGAAGTTGCCGCGGGCAGTCTCGATGCAGAGGTCGATTCACTCAGTTATCGCGCCCACGGGGCAGCGCACGGGTTTGTCTTCAAACTGGGGCGTTTCAGCAGTGTGGACAGGGAAAAACGCTGTATTTCACTGGCGCCGGTGACGGACGCAGACGGTTTTGAAGTCCTGCCGCAGCGCAGTGAGCCTTACGATCAACTTGTTATCGCTGTCGGCAGCGGCTGCAATGATTTCAACACACCTGGCGTGGCGCAGTTTGCACAGTTTCTGGAAGGGCCGCAGCAGGCGGAGAGATTTCACAAGCAGCTGGTCAATCACTTCATCCAGCTAAATCGCAAATTAATCGATGAGCCCACGAAAACGCTGAGTATTGCAATTGTCGGCGGTGGCGCTACCGGCGTTGAGTTGTCGGCGGAGCTGTTTAACGCCAGGCATTTGTTTGCGCTGTACGGCCTGAACCGGGTCACCAATGAGCACCTGCGAGTGACCTTGCTGGAAGCTGGGCCGCGGCTGGTGCCGGCACTTACGGAGCATGTGTCAGAGGCGGTTCGCGCTCAACTGGTGAAGCTGGGCGCCGATATTCGCCTGAATACCCAGGTCGCCAGCGCAGAGAAAAACGCCTTCGTCACCACCAGTGGCGAAACCGTGAAGGCCGATATGATGCTGTGGGCGGCCGGCGTTAAAGTGCCGGATTTTATCGCTGATATCGAGGGCATCGAGACCAATCGTATCAACCAGATTCTGGTGCGCTCAACCATGCAGACCACCACCGATGATGCCATCTATGCGATCGGTGACTGCGCCGGTTACGAGCTCGGCGATGGTCGCTGGGTGCCGCCCCGGGCACAATCTGCCCACCAGATGGCCAGTCTGGCAGGTAAGAATATCGTCAGGGGTATTCAGGGTAAGCCGCTGAAGGAATTCAAGTACCGCGATCACGGCTCCCTGGTGTCGCTCAGCCAGTACACCGCCATAGGCGTGTTGATGGGGAACCTCGGCACGGGACAGAGCCTGAATGTGCGGGGTTGGTTGGCGCGGATGGTGTATATCTCATTGTATCGAATGCACCAGATAGCACTGCACGGGTTGTTCAAGGCCTCCCTGTTGGTGGTGGCCGACAAGATCAACCACATTGTGAAGCCCCGTTTAAAGCTGCATTGAGCCCTTAAGTAATACCAGCACGCGCCGACGCCTGTCGGCCTACCAGTCCATTTGAATCGACACACCGAAGCGACGCTTATAGGTGTAGTCGAGAATTTGCGCCGCTTCGACCCCCACAACTTCCTGGCCACCGATGCTCGCCACATAGAACTGATCAAACAGGTTCTGCACGTAAAACTGTACCCGGTAGCGACCATTCTGCGCGGCAATGCCCGTGTAGAGGTCAAAGGTATTGTAGGGATCACCAACCAGCAGCGGGTTGTTGGCGGTATCAAACTGCACCTCGTCGCGATAGTACATGTTGAGGCTGGCGAAGGCGTCGAACGGCATCGACGGAATCGGAATGTAGTATGTGCCTGCGAGGTAGGTCGACCACTTGGGGGAGTTCGGCATGCGGGCGCCGGACAGATCCTGTGTTCCGTCGATACAGCCCTGTGCCTCGGACTGGCGCGCGTAACAAGGGGCGTCCGGCCAATCGGAAAATGTTGCGTCGGTGTAGGCCAGTGACCCCTGTACTGCGAAGTTCTGTGTCAGTTGCGCGTTGACTTCCAGTTCCACGCCCTGGGTTTCCAGCTCTCCTGCATTGGTCAGGTAAAATATGGGTGGGAAAGCGCCTGCGACCTGGGCTGAAGCCTGGAAGTCCTTGAAGGTACTGTAGTAAGCAGCGGCGTTGACGCGCAAACGGTTGTCGAACCACTGCGACTTGATGCCCAACTCATAGCTGGTTGGTATTTCCGGATCCACAAAGACGTCGCCGCTGGTCGGGCCGGACGGCAGGGAGTTGGACCCGGGGCCCTTGTAGCCCTTGGCATAGCTGGCATAGACCATGGCATCTTCGGCGATGTCCCGCTCGACCATCACCCGCCAGGAGCCAGCCTGATCATGGTCCTTCTGGTTGATCGAACCGGGTGGCGCTTCCGGCAGGGTGCCGGGGAAAGAGGCGACGGTTTGCTTGTGGCCCAATTGGTCGAAATTGTATCGTGCGCCCACAGAGAGGCGGCTGCGATCTGTGATATGCCAGGTCGCCTGGCCAAACGCGGCAAAGCTCTCGCTATCGGTTTTCCCGACATTGGTGACAGACAGTGCGCCGGAGTCTGCCAGATCGATAGCGTACAGATCGATATAGCGGTAGAACTCGCGGTCAATTTTTTTGTAGAAATAGTAGAGACCGGCGACATAGGTAATCTTGCCATCGCCGGGTGACGTCAGGCGCAGTTCCTGTGTGTACTGCTGGTACTTTTCAAAGCTGTCGTTGAGCGGCAGTGCTGTGAGCGCGTAGTCGTCAGCGCGGGCGGCGCCGTAGACGTTTTCATTGGTGTACGCTGAAATCGACGTCAGCAGGAAGTCGCCGAGAGAGTAGTTCAGCTCCATGCTGTAGATGTCGACCTTGGTCTCGCCTTTCGAGGTATCGTTGTCCAGCACTTTGTCATTTTTCGGGCCTACCGGCCCGCCCTCGCGGTCGACTACACTGCCCCCGATCACCTGGCGCAGCGCGGCCACACAGCAGGTGTGTTTGCGTTCGATGTGGGTGTAATTGAACTGGGCGTCGAACTGCTCAGTGATCAACCAGCGCAACTTGCCCCTGCCACCCCATTCGTCGCGATCATTGAAATCGTCCCCGCCGGGATACTCGTTGTCGATAATGGGATCCATGGTGTTGCTGTACATTGAGATGCGCCCCAGCAGGGTGTCCTCGATAATCGGCCCGGAGGCATAGCCGTAGAGATTGACCAGGTCATTGCTGCCGTAGCTGGCGCGAAAACCTGTCGCCAGTTCGGGCGTGGGGTTGTAGGTCGTGATGTTCAGCAGGCCGGCGCTGGCGTTCTTGCCGAACAACATCCCCTGCGGACCGCGCAGCACCTCAACGCGTTGCACGTCGCTGAAGTCCAGCACAGAGCCTGACAGGCTGCCGGAGGCGACATTGTCGACCACGGTGCCCACCGACAAATCCACCGAGCGACTGAAACTGTTGGTGCCAATACCGCGAATAAGAATATTGCGACCGGCATCGCTGGTGCCCTCTGAAAACGTAAAGCCCGGCACCAGGCGCGACAGGTCGGCGATCTGGGTTTTATTCAGCTCAGCCAGCTCGGTACCACTGACAACGGCGATAGAAATCGCTACATCCTGCAGACTTTCCGATCGCTTCTGTGCGGTGACAACAACTTCTTCCAGTTGTTGTGCCTGCGCGTTGATAAAAGGCAGGGCGAGAAGCAGTGCGCCGATACGGCGCGCGAATCGAAGGGTATTCATGGTGCATCCTGTGTCGCTTATTATTAGACGTTGCCAGTGTCTGGCACGGCGCATTTCGATACTGCAAGCCTACACTTTTAACAAGGATTGGGTGTGCAGGCAAGTTGCGCGAGAGTCCCGCCACAGGCAGCGGCTACGATACCGAGATTGGGCTGCTACCAGAGATACCGCGCTTCCACACCGAATGTGCGTTCGGCGTAGCGCGGCACCTGATGGCCGTAGCCATTGGGCGTGAAGTTGGCGGGAAGCGAGCCGATGCCGGAGACGTACCACTCGTCGAACACGTTCTTCGCAAACAGCGTCAGCGTGTAGCGATCCTCGTGATCCAGCGCCACCAGTGACAGGTCGAGAATCCCGTAATCGTCCTCGGTCGTGTACTGATCCTGTTCTATGGTGTACTGCACCTCGTCCTGGTAGCGATAGTTGCCATTGACCGACAGATCAAACGGCATGCTCTGCAGCGGGATCAGGTAGCTGGCTGCCAGCGTGAATTTCCACTCCGGTGTCGACGGCAGGTCGCCGCCCCCGAGGTTCTGCGTCGCCGGGCTGTCGGCACAGGTAGTCTGCCCCTTGTAGCCCACACCCCGGAAGCTCTGGCCGAAGGAGCAGCCCGCGCCCTGGAACTCGTTGATCTGCGCATCGACGTAGGCGATACCGCCGGTTACGGTCAGGTTCTCCATCGGCAGGGCGGTGAAGTCCACCTCAACACCCTGGGTTTCTACCTTGCCGACATTGGCCAGTACGAAGGCGAAGACACCGTCGTCTTGTCCGTCGCCGTCCTCATCGACCGGGTTGCCATTGTCATCCAGCTTCGGCGTGAACTCGGCGGCGCTGGCCTGGAAATCGTCAAACTTGGTGTGGAATACCGCCACGTTCAGAATCAGTCGGTCATCAAACCAGGTGGATTTCAGGCCCAGTTCGTACGCGTGGCTGGTCTCGGGGTCGACCGGTTCGGTGTTGTCTGGAGTAGAGCCGAAGCCGACGTTGAACGCGGGACCCTTATAGCCCTGGGCGTAGCTGAAGTACGTCATCGCGGTATCAGTGACATCCCATTCCAGCGCAATTCTTCCCGTCCATTTGCTCTCGTCGGTGTCGCGCTGGAAAGAGGGCTGCGGCTCGGCCCCCAGTGTGCTGCCGACGCGCTCGTAGTCGAACTTGAGGTCGTCGTGGGTCCAGCGCAGACCGGTGACGAGGCGCCAGCGCTCTGCAAAATGAGTGACGGCTTCGCCGAATGCGGCGTAGTTGAGGGAGTCGACACTGAAATCGGCGACTGATTCCGTGCGGTTGCTGCCGGTGACATCGAAGGAGCGATCAAACTTTCTGTCGACGGTCTGGTCAAAATAATACAGCCCCGCCACATAGGTAATGAACTGGTCGGCGGGGGATGTCAGCCGCAGTTCCTGTGAATACTGGTGCTGCTTGGACTTGCCGCCCTGTAGGAACCCGAGCGCATCGACGGGCAACTGATCGTTGTCGCCGCGCGAGTTCTGCGACCAGTCGCGGTAGGCGCTGATCGAGGTGATGGTGTGGCTGCCCACATCCCAGTTTACTTCCAGTGAATGGCCGGAGGCGTCCGTATCTGTGGTGAGGTCACCGTTCAGGTTGACCTTGCGGTTTTCATCGCCCGGCACCACCGGGGCCAGCTGCGCCAGGATGTTATCAATCTGTGCCTGGTTGTTCGGTGGCTGCGCGGGGTAGGGGTCCATCGAGCGCAGCGCCACCACGCAGCAGTGGGATTTGAATTCACTGTAATCACTGCTCCACTTGAACTGCAGGGAGTCGGTGGGCTCCCACAGCAGCTTTCCGCGGATGCCCCAGTCGTCGGAGTCATTCACTGAATCGCCGTCGTAGACATTTTCTATCCAGCCCTCGTCCTTGTTGAAGTAGCCGGTCAGTCGGCCTGAGAGGTTTTCAACGATGCGGTCTGACACTGTGAAGCTGGAGCGGTATTCCTCATCCTCGGTGGCGTAACCGCGCACTTCCGCCTCAAACTCATCGGTGGGATCGCGGGTGATGAAATGCACCACACCACCAGAGGCATTTTTGCCGAACAGGGTACCCTGCGGGCCGCGCAGTACTTCCACGCGCTGCATGTCGACCAGCTGTGCAAACGCCATGCCGGACTGTCCCATGACCACGCCGTCCAGCATGGTCGAGATGCTCGGTTCGATACCTGAGCTGAATGTCACGGTGCCGATGCCGCGGATACTGAAGGAGGTTTGTCGCGGATTGATGCCCTTGTTCAGGTTCAGCGACGGAACCAGCTGGACCAGGTCTTCCGAGCTGCCCACCAGCGCATTGACCAGTTCGCGGTTGGACAGCGCCGTGACCGCAATCGGTACATCCTGCAGGTTGGATGCGCGCTTGGTGGCAGTGACGATCACTTCCTCCAGCCTCGGGGCTGCCTCATTGGCCACGGCGCCAGTGGCACTGCTGCCAAAAAGAGAGAGGCAGCTATAAATCAGTGTCTGTCGTGCGACTGTTTTCATTGTCGATTCCCGCTGAGATATTTTTATGAATTGGCGCTTGTTTATTGTTTCAAGCGTGCGCCTGTTCTCAGCCTCAAGTTAGACTTTGTAACCGCAGAAATGAATGAGTCAAGCTGCTACATACATGGCTTTTCCTGCTATTTTTTGGCGGTGCTGGTCAGCAATTGCCGCTCCCTGCCGCGACATTGGCCGAGTCTGCGTGCCGTTTTTTGGCTTGCATGTCCGCCAAATAGTTGGCGAAATTCGCGGGGACTGCAACCGATGTTTTTTTTGAAGTACCGGCTGAATTGCGAGGGATCGTCGTAGCCGACCCGCCTGGCGACGACATTGATACCGTCGTTGTTGGCGAGGAGAAGTTTTCGTGCCTGTTGCAGGCGCATATTGTTACTCCAGCACTTTGGGCTGATGCCCATGCGTTCCCTGAACAGGTGTGCCAGCCGGGAAGTAGAGAGATTGCAGTCGGCGGCCACCTCGTCAAGGTGGAATCCCGCTGTGATATTGCGCCGCATATAGTCACAAGCCTTCTGGATGCGTCTATCGACGGCATCATCCGGCGGTGAACTGAGTCCCCTGGCGCGTATCAGCAGTTCCTCCAGCCGGTTGTACTGCAGGTCTTCCTGTATCGGCGAGCGCTCGCTGCTGAGTTCTATCAATTCCTCAAACACACGTTGTATTTTCGCCCGTGTTTTGGCGTCGGTACGTGCTGCGTGATAAATACCAGTGTCCAGTGATCGCCATTCCAGCAGGTCTCGCCAGTGCTGCTGTGGTTTGAACAGGGCCCAATGATGCTGCCAGTAACGGGCGCCCGGGTGCAGGCCGCAGTGAAACTTTGCCTCTGGGTGGAATAGCAGTAGGTCGCCGGGTCCCGCTTCCAGTTCGATGTTGTCATTCAGGTACAGCGCCCGGCCGGCAGTGGTCAGGTGCAGGGTCCAGCAGGGCATGGTGCCTGCATAGTAGGTGCGGCTGTCGCTGACCTTACCGCGCTCTATCGCGGTGCTGTTGGCACTCACATCGTGATGGAACAGGATGGTGTGATCAAACGAGACAAACAACTCCTGCAGATAGGCCTGGGCAGCTTTCTCGCCGAGTCGGGAGGTGTGATTGAAGCGGTGCTCCCATCGCGCGGAAATCTCTGACTGCGTCTTGTCAAAACCTTTGTCCCGTCGTATTCGGGCGGCGACATGTTGTATCTGTTGTGTATTTAGCGGTGAGCCGAATAGTTCGCTCACTGCCATTAAACCCGCCTCGTCGACAGTATTCTGTGTATGCCAGCGATAGCACAGGTTGGCGACTTTCTCGATCGGGCCAATATCGTTGACTTTTCCCATAGTGTTCCGTGTTACGTGAATACGTTTCATTATTGTTGTGTTGTGGCCACACGTCAGCAGACCGCGGGGCAAGCGATTGTAGGATTTCATTGGCCGGCCCAGGCCGCGGCAGGGTGCTTGGGCGCGTCCACGATTGTACAATAGCAGAAAAAGCCAACTATGTAGCAGCTTCGCATCTTCACTTCGGTAGCCAGTGAACCTACCTTGACGACAAAAATGCTTGTGCTCTGCTGTCAGCACAATTCCGGTGTCACTGTGCACAGGCTGTTTCAGCGAGCTACCATACTGATAATACTCGTGCACCCTGTTCAACGACAATCCTGAACTGTCGCACGCCGGTAACGAGAACAGCTAGAAGGTATAGCTCTATGTGGAATGAATATACTCAGCGCATCGTTCGGATTGTCGCGGTGCTGGCGATAGCAGCTTGCAGTGAGCTTGCCGGCGCTGTCGAGCGCCCGAACATTGTATTCATCTTCTCCGACGACCATGCGGTACGCGCCGTGAGTGCCTATGGCGACAGCCTGGTGGAGACGCCGAACATCGACCGGATTGCGGCCAGTGGTGTGCGTTTCGATCGCGCGTATGTTGGCAATGCCATCTGTGGACCGAGTCGTGCGACATTACTGACCGGGATGCACAGCCACGCCAATGGTTTTTACAGCAATGAGTGGTCCGGTCCGTTCGATGGCGAGCAGCAAACGCTGTCCAACCTGCTGCAGGGTGCCGGCTACCAGACAGCGGTAATCGGCAAGTGGCACCTGTACAGTGATCCTGTGGGCTTTGATCACTGGGAGGTCATCGACAATGTGTTCGAGCAGGGCTCCTATTACAACCCCACCTTCAGAAGCCCCGCCGGGGTGGAGGAGACAACGGGTTACGTCGCCGACCTGGTGACCGACAAGTCCATCGCCTGGCTGCAGCGGGCGATGCAACAGAACAGTCCTTTTTTCCTGCTGTACAACCACAAGACACCCCATCGCGACTGGCTGCCCGGCCCCCAGGAGTTGCTAGATTGGGACGAGGGTGCGCGTATGGCGGAACCGGATACCTTGTTCCGTGACCTCGACGGCCAGATACGGGCGCGGCGAGAAGCGCGTATGCGCATCGAAGACTATATGACCGACATGGATGTCAAACTCAGCATGGGTGGGAACCTGACGCCGGCACAGGAGGCGCTGTGGCAGCAGGCGTTTGCCGAGGGCAATCGGCAGTACGAGTCGGCTGACCTGACGCCAGAGCAAGACCTGCGCTGGAAGTACCAGCGTTATATCAAGACCTATGCCGCCTCCGTGAAAAGCATGGATCGCCAGATCGGGCGATTGCTGGATTACCTGGAGTCAAGCGGCTTGATGGAGAACACGATTGTCCTGTACAGCTCTGACCAGGGCTTTTTTCTCGGCGAAAACGGCTGGTTCGATAAGCGCTGGATGGATGAGGTGTCCTCCCGGGTGCCGCTGTTGATGGCCTGGCGCGGACATATCAAACCCGGTAGCACCTCGGACGCGCTGGTGCAGAATATCGACTTCGCTCCCACCTTGCTCGACGCCGCCGGTGTAACGCCAAAAACGCCCATGCACGGTGTCAGCCTGTTGCCACTGGTGGAGGCAAACCCGCCGCCATGGCAACGTGATCTGTACTACCACTTTTATGAGAACCCCGGCTTCCACGGCGTCGCGCGTCACTACGGTGTGCGGACTGAGCGTTACAAACTGGTGTACTACTACCAGAACGATGAGTGGGAGTTGTTCGACCTGGTGACTGATCCGGCGGACCAGGTGAACCTCTACGGCAAACCCGGCTACGAGGCGATTACCGCGGATCTGAAGCAGCGCCTGCAGCAATTGCGTGTCCGGTACCAGGTGCCGGAGACTGATCCCGGGGTGCCTTGGTATCACGGGCCGTTGATTCGGACGTTCGAGCGCTTGATGATGTGGATGTGATGCTACACTGCGGTGCATTACTGAAAATGGTAAATAGAGGCCAAAGTGATGCTGAAAAAAACAGGTCTCGGCATGGTCATTTTGCTGGGCCTCCTTGTGAGCGGATTCTATGTTATTGGCAGGGGCTGGCTGGGAAGTGAGTGGTACCCGGCACCAGTGACCGGCGGTCCGCGGCCACTGCAGCCATCGAAAGATGAGCCGCTTGACAGCGCGTCAGGCGGGCGACAGCTTGCTGTTGCGAGCGACGACACACCGCGTGTTTTGTTTGGCGATCTGCACAGTCACACCAATTATTCTATCGATGCATACGTGTTTAACACCAATCTGGTGAAGGGTGGTGGTATCGTCACGCCGGCCGATGCCTGTGACTTCGCACGCTATTGTTCCGCTCTCGATTTCTGGAGCATCAATGACCATGCGGAGGGCCTGACGCCACGGGTATGGGCCGATACGGTGAATTCCATACGGGAGTGCAATGCTGCTGCGGGCGATCCGTCGAATCCGGATCTCGTCTCCTTCGTGGGCTGGGAGTGGTCCAATGGAGACCGGGATAATGTGTCCAGTCACTACGGGCACAAGAATGTCATCTTCCGCACCTGGGAAAAAGGGCAGACGCCGACGCGGCCCATCGCCGCCGCACCAAATTATGTGCTGGGGAAAGTGCCTGCGGCGTTACTGGGGCTGGTCAGCCTCACGGACGGTGTCCTGGATGCCTCGGACATGGGCCGCTACATAAACGAGTCAAACGAAACGCCTGTCTGCCCTGACGATGTGCCATCGAACGAGTTGCCGGACGATTGTCGGGAGGTCGCGCTGACGCCGCAAGACCTCTACCGCAAGCTGGACGAGTGGGGCTTTGACAGCATGGTGATTCCGCACGGGTTGGCCTGGGGTACCACCAATCCGCTGACTGCCGATTTTCGCGACCAGATGGATGAGTACGATCAGCGCTACCAGAACCTGCTGGAGATCTACTCCGGTCACGGCAACTCGGAGGTGTTCGAGGATTTTCAGCGTATCGGCATGACCACCGCAGGTGCGCTCTACTGTCCGCAGGCGACCGGGAATTTTACACCCTGCTGTCAACAGGTGGCAGTGATCGCACAAGCGGGTTGTGAGGACGCGGAATCGACGGAGTGCGAGCAACAGGTTCTGCAGGCCGTCACTGCATTTCTCGAAGCGGGCGATCCGCAGGGACGCAAGCTGTTTCCCGATGCCACACTGGATGACTGGGCGGGTTGTGGCCAACTGCAAAACACGTTTCAACCGCCCTCGATGTATGTGCCGCGCATGTCGGCACAGTACAATCTCGCGCTGGGATATGATGCCCGGGGAGAGCCGAAACGTGCGCGCTTCGGCTTGATTGGATCCAGCGATGGTCACCAGGCGCGCCCCGGCAGCAGTTACAGGGAATCCAATCGCCTGTTGTATACCGACAGCAAGGATCTCGGGCGTGAGAGCATGCTGACCGATTATTTCAAGGCAGACAAGGAGTCAGGCGGGTTCTACTACACCGGCGGCCTGGTCGCAGCTCACACCAACGGCCGCAACCGCGATGCAATCTGGGAGGCGCTGAGCAGTCGCAACGTGTATGCAACCTCCGGCGACCGTATGTTGGTCTGGTTCGATTTGCTCAATGGGCCCATGGGTGAGGCACCCATGGGTAGCGAGGTTTTACTCAACGAAACGCCGTATTTTCGGGTGCGAGCGCTGGGGGCCTTTGAGCAACAACCGGGGTGTCCGGATTACGCGATCGCCGCTCTTGGTGAGGCCCGTATACAGTCCTTGTGCGGCGGTGAATGTTACCGGCCGGGCGGTGAGCGCCGCAAAGCGATTACGCGAATTGAAGTTGTCCGTATCAGGCCACAGGTCAGTCCCGATGAGCGGATAAAGCCGCTGATTGAAGATCCCTGGCGAGTTTTTGAATGCCCCGGAGACGGTCGTGGTTGCGATGTGACCTTCGAGGATGCACAGTACGCTGCCGGTGCGCGCAGTGCGCTGTATTACGCGCGGGTCATACAGGAGCCGGAACCTCTGATCAACGGCGATCCATTTGGTTGTGAGTACGATGCCCAGGGAAAATGTATCAAGCGCCACTATTGCGTTGGTGAGAATGCCAAGCCCGACAATGACTGCCAGGCAGCGGCGGAGCCGCGTGCGTGGACCTCGCCAATTTTTCTGGAGTATCGCTGATGCCAGCGCCTGAACGCCTGGCCTGTATCGCCCTGTTACTGTTCGCGCAAGCGGTGGGAGCACAGGCACCATCGCGACCTAACATTCTATTGTTAATGGCCGAGGATATGAGTGCCAGAGTGGGGGCTTTTGGCGATAGCATGGCTGTCACGCCCAATCTCGATGCGCTGGCGGCAGAGGGTGTGCGCTATACCAACACCTTTACCGCAGCCGGTGTCTGTGCCCCGAGCCGGGCGGCGCATATTCTCGGTATGCACCAGATATCCACCGGCACCCAGCACATGCGCAGCAGTACCAGGCCCGAGGGAAGCTACTATTCGGTGCCGCCGGAAGAGGCGAAAGCGTACCCGGAATTACTGCGAGCGGCGGGCTATTACACCTATACCGATAGCAAGTTGGACTATCAGTTCAGTAGTGTGTTTGCCCACAGCGGCCCATCGACTATTTGGGATATTGAAGGCGCTGCCGCACAAGAATGGGAAAAGCGGGCACAGGGGCAACCCTTTTTTGGCTTTATCAATTTTATGGTGACTCACGAAAGTGGCCTGTTTCCCGCCCTTGGCGAGATGCCCCACAGCGCTATCAATCTGGTGATGCAGTTGATGCGCTGGTACGCCCAGGACGATCCGGTAACGCGGGTCGCGAACCCGCAAGACATTGTATTGCCACCGTACTATCCAGACACAAAGACAGTGCGCGCCGATATGGCACGGCACTACAACAATATTGCCTACATGGACGCTGAGGTCGGCGCCATTCTCCAGCAGTTGGATGCCGCCGGTCTGGCGGATTCGACCATAGTGATATGGACGACGGATCATGGCGACGGTTTGCCTCGCGCGAAACGCGAGTTGTTTGATTCGGGTATCAAGGTGCCGATGATTATTCGTTGGCCGGAAGACTTCAGGCCAGAGAATGTAGACCCCGGTGCCGTTGATGAGCGACTGATCAGCTTTGTCGACCTCGGCCCTACGATCCTGTCTCTGGCGGGTGTGCCTGTACCCGCCAATATGCAGGGACATGACTTTGCGGCGAGCAATGCTGAACCCAATGAGTATATTTATGCATCCCGCGACCGGATTGATGAGCAGATGGATCGTCAGCGGGCTGCAAGGGACGCGCGCTACAAGTATATTCGCAGCTGGTATCCTGATGTTGCTGGCGGCCGTGATCTGGAATTCCGCAATAATATCGACATGGTGCGGGAGATGCGAGCGATGTATGACGCCGGGCGGTTAAACGCGGTGCAGCAACAGTGGTACAAGCCGCCCGGAGGTGAACGACTGTTTGATCTGGACCAGGATCCTTTTGAAATACACGATGTCAGTGGTGATCCGAAATACCTGGGAATCCTGCAGCGTATGCGAGGCGCGATGGATGCATGGCTGGCACGCGTTGGCGACTGGAGCGATGAAGCGGAATCCGCTATGGTCGCCGGATTTGAACCCGGCGGAGAGCGGCAGGTAACGCCAGCGCCAACATTGGTGGTGGAGTCAGGGGCGCTGGTGATAACGCCGGTTGCGACCGGGCATTCGCTGGAGTACCGGGTCGATGGTGGCAATTGGCAGCTTTATACCGGGCCGGTCAGCATCGACAAAAACAGTGAAATACAGGCCAGGGCAGTGCGTTATGGTTGGGAAGAGAGTGAAATTGTCAGTGGTCCCTGATGTGACAGAGCGCAGGCGAAGGCGCGCCGCGCGGCAGTTGGGAGCCGTGGCCACCTTGTGCGGTGTGCTGTCGCTTTTGGCGGCACCCGCGATGGCGCAGTCCGTTGCGGAACTGGAGTCAATGGAGGACTCCGGGCGCGCGATGGAATCTGGCAGTGCAACCGCGCCAGAGCGCGCACCTCAAGTTGAGAATAGCGCGGAAATAGAAGACACAGCGACGCTGGAAGTCGCTGCTGCGCCAGCGCCGGTCCCCCGGCAAATCTATACTGAAACGCGCGCTCCCTGCGCGACCCAGGCACCCCTGAAGCAGGCATTCTTCGGGGACCTGCATGTGCACACACGCTACTCTCTGGACGCCAGCACCCAGGGCACACGCACAACACCCGCGCAGGCCTATCAATTCGCGCTCGGCGAGCGCGTCGGTATCCAACCGTGGACTGAGGAAGGAGAGCCGTTGCGTTCGCTGCAACTGTCGCGACCACTGGATTTTGCGATGGTGTCTGATCACGCGGAGTTGATTGGTGAAGTCTATATGTGTAATACGCCGGAGTATGAAGGGTACAGCTCCTGGCAGTGCATCCTTTACCGCAACTGGTCGCGCGGGGCTTACTACCTGTTTAACTTCTGGGCGACCATGCAGCAGGCTCACCTGGGCCAGTGCGGTGACAATGGTGAACTGTGCCTGGCCGCCGCCCTGCAACCCTGGCAGGAAATGCAGGAGGCTGCCGAGCGCTATTATGATCGCAGTGACGCCTGTGAGTTCACTACCTTTGTCGGCTACGAGTGGACCGGCATGAATTCTTCCAACGGCGGCAACCTGCACCGTAATATTGTGTTTCGCAATGCCGAGGTGCCGTATCTGCCCAGCAGTTTTATCGATGCACCCGCGCCGCATTTACTGTGGGATTCTCTTCAGGAGCAGTGCAATGGCCTGGACAACAATTGTGAGTCTCTCGTGATACCCCATAATTCTAATTACAGTGCCGGATCAATGTTTACCGGCCTGGCTGATGATGGTTCGCCGATGAGCGCTGAATACGCGGCCTCGCGCGCCTACTTCGAGCCTCTGGTCGAGGTGATGCAGCACAAGGGGGCGTCGGAATGTTTTTTCAAGGCGGGTGTCACTGAAGATGAACTGTGTGCGTTTGAGCAGCTACCGAAGGACAATATTGCCGGTTTCAACGAGCCGCCCAAGCCGGATACCGGGTTTGTGCGCGCCGTGCTGGCGGACGGTCTGGCCATCGAGAACCAACTGGGTGTGAACCCCTACCAGTTCGGCCTGATTGCCAGTACCGATACTCACCTGGGCACACCCGGTGCCGCGCGCGAGGATCTGTTCCTGGGTCACGGGGGGGCCGGCGTATCAGCTGAGACAGAAATTCCACCCGGGTTGCCGGATCAACTGGATTACAACCCTGGCGGACTCGCCGTGCTCTGGGCACACGAAAACAGCCGCGATGCGCTGTTCGACGCGATGCGTCGCCGCGAGGCCTACGCCACCAGCGGGCCGCGTATTATCAGCCGTTTCTTCGCTGGCTGGGATTTCCCGGCTGATCTGTGTGCGGCGCCAGATCGAATAGAGCGCGGCTATGCTGCCGGCGTCCCCATGGGGTCCATACTGCCCAGTAATGTCGGTGCACAGCGTCGGCCTACTTTCCTCGTCGCAGCAAGCCAGGATGCCGGCACGTCCGACGCCCCCGGTACCCCGCTACAACGCCTGCAAGTGATCAAGGGCTGGGTGGATGCAAATGGCGAGCGTCACGAACGCGTGATTGATGTGGCGGGCAACGCCGACAACGGTGCCTCTGTCGACCTGCAATCCTGCGCCACCAGTGGCAGCGGGTTTGCCGATCTGTGTGCCGTCTGGGAAGACAAGGATTTTGATCCCAACGAGCGCGCCTACTACTATTCGCGTGCGGTCGAAAATCCAACCTGTCGCTGGAGCCAGCGTATGTGTGCCGCCGCCGGTGTCAATTGCGCACAACCCGACACAATTACCGAAGGATATGAGGGCTGCTGCGCGGCTGAACACCGCCCGGTTGTGCAGGAGCGCGCGTGGACATCACCGGTCTGGTACAGCCCAACCTCGGACGCGAATCCGGCGGCCGCATCGCGCTGATGCGATAATGACCTCTAATTTATATAACAGGGAGATGAAATAAAGTGGCTGATACAGGAAAAGTGGTACTGATTACTGGTGGTGGCAGCGGCATGGGTCGCGAGGCGGCGCGGCGTTTCGCGACGGAAGGTGCCACCGTCGCCCTGTTCGACGTGAACACCGCAGGCATGGCAGAAACGGCCGGGACTTTCGACAGCATTCACAGTTGGACCGTGGATATGACGGATTTTGCCGCTGTATGCGCGGCGGTGCGAGAGGTCGAGGAAAAGCTCGGCCCGGTTGAGCGCCTCTACAACTGTGCGGCGATTATGCCCTTCGGCAAACTGGTTGAGCAGGATAACGCCATCATCCACAAACAGATGGCGATCAACTACGGCGGTCTGGTCAATATTACACAGGCGGTGTTGCCGGGCATGTTGCAGCGTGGCCGGGGTGATTTTGTCAGTTTTGCCTCGATGGCGGGCCTGATCCCGATGCTGCTGACGGGTGCGTATACCGCGTCCAAGTTCGCCGTGGTCGCTTTTACCGAGACGCTGTACCATGAGAATATGCACTCCGGTGTACGCTTTGCCTGTGTCTGTCCTCCCGCCGTCGCCACGCCACTGCTGCAGCAGGGCAAGGATACGGCCTGGCCCAAAATGCTGGATAGCCAGAGTGCGCCGATCGCGCCGCGGCAGGTTATTGAAGCCGTTGAGGAATGCCTGAAGAAAGGTACTTTTTATGTCCTCCCGACACGCGACGCTAAAATTGGCGCAATCATGCGCAGGTTCGCTCCTGGTCTTATCTGGAAGCAGGTTCACCAGGTCGAGGGGTTTTAGTCAGCCGCACTTGCCAACGGTGCGCTTTGCCCGCCGCTGCGTGAAAACGAACCCGGCTCCCCGGCGTTCGATCGCGATACCCGGGAATGTTCAATATGCCGGCGACAATGGTGCGTCGTTCTATAGCTGTGTTGATTGGTACCGAAGGCGTGACCAAGGCTGGCTGGCCCGGTTCGAGAATGCTGTCATGAATACAGGTCGTTAGATGAAGAAGTTTCTGCTGCTGTCATTATTGGTTGCGATAGCCGGCGTGGCCTACTTCGTGTTGCAGCCAGCCCCGGAACCGGCGTTTACGCTGGAGGACGGCTATCACTACCTTTACGATGGTGAAACGCTTGCTGGTTGGCACTCTGTCGGTGGTGAATCGACATTTGACGCCGAGGGTGAAGACATTGTTGGCTACCACGGGCCGGGCGCCAACACTTTTCTGCGTACCGATAAATCCTACGGTGATTTTTCCCTGAAGATGCAGATGCGCTGGGATGAGTCGGGCAACTCAGGCGTAATGTTTCGCGCCAACCAGCGCGGCACTGATGGCCGGGTCTATGGCTACCAGTTTGAACTCGACGATTCTGATCGCTCCTGGAGTGGCGGTATTTACGACGAGGCGCGCCGCGGTTGGTTGGCGGATCTGGCAGACAAGCCGGAGGTGCGTGCAGTGATTCGTCGCGACGACTGGAACGATATCGAGATTGAGGCTCGCGGTGCGCGGATCAAGACATGGATCAACGGTGTTCTCGCGGCGGATATTGTCGACGGCCTGGACGCTGAAGGTTTTATCGCACTGCAGGTTCATGAGGGCGATAAAGGCGTTATGCGTTGGCGGCGGATTCGCCTGAAGGAATTGCCGGGGATGGCGATACCGGGAGACAGCTTGCTGGCGCCCGATGAGTGGCGTACAGGCAGTAGCGGCAGCCTGGCATTTACTGAAACCAGTATCTCCGGGGAACTGCCCCCGGGGGATTTTTGGCTGACAGCGCGACGCCAGTTCAACGAGGCAATGGTCAGTATGACGGTCCCCGCCTGTGACCAGCCCACGATTATCCGCATGCGCTACCTGGCCGCTGACAGTGGTGCACAGCCGAGCTTTGCCGAGGTCAAAATCTATGCGGACCGCGCCGAGGGGCGCGTGGTTACCGCGGCAGGTGAACAACTCAGCGATCCGGTCAGCCTGGATCAGGCGGGGCAGCATCGTTTCGTCGGTGTCACCATGAATGGCGCGATCACGCTGACTATCGACGACATTGATGCACTGCGTGTGTACGACACGGGACTGCCCGAACGTGGGCAGTTGCGTATCCAGCCCGCGCGCTGTGGCAACGATTTCCA
>TARA_R110002072_G_scaffold165525_2_pt1 | contig 19614 bp, 15 predicted proteins | sample TARA_R110002072 | Tara Oceans TARA_R110002072 (sample SAMEA4397118) | marine metagenome | biome: Polar Biome; feature: [SRF] surface water layer (ENVO:00010504); material: water (ENVO:00002006), including particulate matter (ENVO:01000060) such as... | depth 5 m | reverse complement strand
GCCTCGAGCTAGCAGTCCCGGGGGCCTCCCTGGCGACGTTCACGTGGAAGCTCCGACCAGCAGACACCCTCGTCAACCAATGGGCTAGATCTACGCGCAACACGGCTGTGCGAAGGTGTCGCAACAGTCTTGGACGGGCAACACCCTGTGGAGTCCCAGCAACGTGATGCGTATCGACACCTGGTCGGTTGGAGAGAGGTGATATATCAGGGGGAGACTACCAGCGTCGGTGAACTCAGTTTCATGCTGCCGACGCCGAACTCGATGGCCTGCACAGCGAGCGGGAAACCGAGCAAGGTTGGCGGTTGCGTGAAGCTCGACTGCACCAAGCGTGATGCGGGAACGATGCCTAGTTCTAGTAGGGCATAGTTGTTCGGGTCGAGCCACAGCAGGCCGAGTGGAGTGTCGAGCTGCGCCGCTGGCAGGCCGGCGAAGACTGCGAACCCGTGACCGGCCAACCCGTGCATCTCGGTCGTCAGCGTCGTGCCGTTGCTAGCGGCCGTGACACTCGCGAAGGGGAATGGCACGACCGTTGCCGGCCCCCCGATCAGTGGTTGCCCGCCGGTCGAGCTGAGGGCTGTACTCGGGTCGAGCAGCACGGCGCCGCCGCTTGTACTGATCGCCGGATGTGAGAATACGCTGAAGCCGGTAGCGCTTGCCGATCCGCGACTGAGCGCCAATACGCCCGACATCAGCAAGATCGCTGGTCCGGGGAAGGTGCCGTTGCCGCCTCGAATCGTGCACCTGACGATCGCCGTGCGGCCACCTTCGATACGCAACCCATGAAAGAGCACCGGGTCGAAGTTCGTTGAGGTTACCACGCTGTTGCTTTCCAACAGGTTGACGCTGCGCACGATGCTACCGGTCAGATGAAACTGCGCAGCGTTGGTCGCCTTGATCCACCATTGCTGCAGCCCTCCTTGGCTTAGGTTCGCGATGGCTACGATGCCGTCACAGTCGACTACGTCGATGAGAACGTCGGTGCCGCTCGCGTCCGCTTGGAACCCACTCATCGAAAACACTTGGCCTGCGGGGACGTTGGCAACCGTTGTTTCCTGGAAGAGCCCACCGCTGAGGATCGCGTTCTGGCCGACCAGGGCGATGCCCTTGTCGACGTTCAGGAACGCCGAGTGGGTGCCGCCCTGGACCAATACCGTGTCACCGGGGACCGCGGCGTTGATCGCGCTCTGAATGTCTGTGAACGCACCGCCACTGCCGACGACGAGCGTTTGTTGGCACGTTGCCACAACGGCCAAGATCAGCACCATGCAGCCGGTCTGGGCGACTTGCCACAGGGAACGAGCACGACCCGGAGAGTAGCCACGAGGTTGCGTTTGCATCTCTGTGCAGTGTACGCAACCTGCATGGATCAACAACCGGTGTCGAAGTGACAGCGCATCGCCGCCAGTCTGTGGCGGCGATGTGGCGGATAGTGGGCACTTCGGGCGGAATGCTTGGGGCGGCAGGGCGCTGGCGTGCTGGGGGACGGCCGAACGCATAGGCGATGGCGTCCGTTGGTTGGCTTCAGATGGGCCGCACCGCACGTTGACCTACAGTGCGCGGGACCCGTGCGCGTGACCAGGGGCGGTTATATGCTCTGCCAAACAGGCGGTGCGTTGACTGCTATGTGCAGCCGTTCGCCTGTCACTTCTCCTCGATGGCTTGTTGCCACACCTCGGAGCTCACACCATGAATGCCCCCGTCGTTTGTCTCTTCGCTCTTTCCACCGCGATTGCCCTGCCTGCACAGTCGCTGGACTATCTGGTCCATCACGATTTCCTGCCTCCCGTTGGTGGCGTCTACCTGAACCTAGGGTCGACCGGCACCGTCAACGACGGCACGCCCCTCGGAGCGGTGACCCTGGTGGCTGGCCCCATCGCCCTCGGTGTGAATCTCGGTGGAGCTGCTGGCGATGAAATCGACTGCGGTCCCTCGCCGCTGCTGGGCGCGCAGGAGCGCACGGTCTCGGTGTGGGCCAGGACGTCGGCCACGACCGGGATCGTTTCGCCGTTGACCTTCGCTACGAACGGTAACGGCTCCAAGTGGGACGTGGACATCGACGCGACGAACGGCGGTGTCTTGGAACTCGGCGTAGGCGGCGGACGCACGACTGGGCAGGGCCCCGCACTCAACGATGGCCAGTGGCACATGCTGACGACGGTGTTGCCGGCGGGCGCCACCAATCTCAGCGGTGTTCGCTTGTTTGTCGATGGCGCCTTCATCTACACCAACTCGGGAAACCGCACGATCAACACCGGTGCCGGTAACGTCATCGTCGGCCGTTCCGCGAACTTGCCGACGCCGATTCAGATGTTCCCCGGCGACGTTGCGGACGTGGTCATTTGGTCCGTGCCGTTGAACGACGCGCAGGTCCAAGGTCTCTATGACGTTGCGATGGACGTGAACCTCAACTATGCGGCCGGTCAGTTCGAGCAGTTGCTTGAGGTCTACCGCCAGAACCAGCCTGACGTCACGATCGGTGGCCTGACTTGGACCCGAAGCTCGGGGCTTACCGGTCCTGCGGGCCTGACCGCGCTCGGCGGCGGTGGCTACTCACTGGTGCTTGATTCCGCGACCGGTGATGGCTTGGTGACGCCCAGTGCATCGTTTGCGACCAGTGGCGCTGGTTGCCCGAGTCCAGCTGGCTTGTCGGTCCTTTCCGCGCCGCAACTGCCGGTTCTTGGCGCGACTCTCGAGGTGGAAATGAGCAATGTTTCGCCGACCGGCCTACCGCTCATGGTGATTGGCCTCACGACCATTGCCCAGACTCCGATCATCGCGCTCGGCTTGACCACCGACCCGACGTGCTTGTTGACGGTTAGCCCGGACGTGGTCGTTGGCCCGCTTGTGCCAGTGGGAACTTCGGCGTCGGTATTGCTGCCGCTTCTGACCAATCCCGCACTTGCTGGTCAGCAGCTCTTCTTCCAGGGCGCGCAGTTGGAGTTGAGCACGGGCGAGTGGAACCTGGCCGATCAAGGCACCGCGACGCTCGGTTTCTGAGTGGCGAACGAGCGTGCCGGTCTCTTCGGCACATTGGACAGGGGGCAGTCGCCGGACTTCTGGTCTTGCTACTGCGGCCTCTGACGTTCTCCAAGCTTTGCGGCACTCGGTGTCCGCGAAGTTCGAACCCTCACGCCAGGCGTCTTCGCGCTCCACGCCTGGCTGCTCCGTCGAGCGCTCATGTCTCCGCTCATGGTCCGCATTCTTGCCGCCTTCGTTCTCGGCCTTTCCACCTCGGTCGCTCTGACGGCGCAGTCGTGGTCGTTTGTTTCGATTCCCGACTTTCAGAACAACGACATCGCTTCGTTGGCGGATCCGGCGTCGCAGTTCCCGAACAATCCCACGTTGCCCGCGGGTTTCGTTCCACTGATCGCGAACTGGGATAGCTGCACGGCTGAGTATGACGACGCGGTGGATTGGATCGTCTCGCGTCTCGCCCTTGAAGAGCCCGAGTTCGTTACGGTTGCGGGCGATTTGGTCATGGGGCACTGGGAGTACAGTTCGGACGGCCGCTTGGTCTTCGGCCCTCTGAGCAACGATAGTCAGAGGCAGGCGGCGATCGGGCTCGCGTCGGACTACTACTACGACATCTGGCTTGCACGCTTCGACCCTGCGCGTAACACGCACCTCGCCGCGGCACTGCAATCACTTTCCAAGCCGCTCGTGCCTATGGCGGTGCACGTTCTGCTTGGTGATCATGAGCTCGGTGACAACAACTGGTCCACCGGTGGTGCCAGGTCGCGCATGGTGCCGACCTACAAGGAGGCCTTCAGTCGGTGGTTCACTCAGGTTCCCGCTGGAGCTGCGACAGGTTCTCCGCGCTACGTGAGCCGACCAATCGGCACGGTCTACGAGGACACTGCCTACGCATTCCAGCACAGCAACGCGCTGATCGTGATGGTGGACCAGTTTCGCCAGGACGATCCGAATACGAGCCTCGGCAATAACGGCAGTGTATTGCCGACAGTGGACAACGGTCTGGCTAGCACGACCAACGATGACCAGCTTGCATGGCTCGATGGCGTGCTCGCAGCCGGACGCGCAGACCCAACTGTCGACTGGATCATCGTACAGGGGCACATGCCCGTGCTGCGTCCGGTGCGCGTGCGCAACTCCTCCAACCTCGGGATTCGGGACCAGAGTGGCGCGACGGAATACAACACACTGCTGTGGCAGACCCTGTCGCAGTACGATGTCGACCTATACTTCTGCGGCGAGGTGCACGACATCACGCTGTCGCGCTACGGAGGTGTAACGCAGGTCGTGCACGGCGCGTTGATTGGCAACCATAGCCCGATCAACTACCTGCGCCTCGACGTGCACCAGAACCGGCTAGAGCTGACTTCGAAGCAGATCACGGTGCAGCTCACCAACGGGAGTCTGTGGCAGACAGGTAGCAATCGTCCCCGGGCGAACTTCGACATCACGGCTACTGCTCGAGCTCAGGGATACCAGACCGCGGGCTACGCCGAACTCACACGCCAGCCCGGCGGCGGTTCGTCGGTCACTCAGGCGACCGGCACTCTGGCGCCATATGGCACGTTCAACAACGGCAACTCCAACCTCACCGAATACCTGGTTGATCTCGATCTAGATCAACTCACGGGCAGCGTGTTCGCCAACGCTGGGTCGACCGGCTTGGTTAACCATGGACTGCCGTCTGGGAACGTGACGCTCGCTCCAGGCGTCATTGGACAAGCGGTAACCCTTGGCGGTATATCCGGTGACGAGGTCAGTGCTGGGTCGTCTCCGCTGAGTGGCGCCCAGCAACGCACCGTTTCAGTTTGGGCCAGGACGTCGGCCACGACGGGCATCGTCACTCCCTTGACCTTCGGTTCGAACGGTACCGGCTCCAAATGGGACATGGACATCGATGTTTCGAATGGCGGTGTCTTCGAACTTGGCGTCGGCGGCGGGCGCACGACTGGGCAGGGCCCCTCACTAAACGATGGTCAGTGGCACATGCTCACGACGGTGTTGCCGGCGGGGGCCACCAATCTCAGCGGTGTGCGTCTGTTTGTCGACGGCGTCTTCGTCTACACGAACTCAGGGAATCGCACAATCAACACGGGTAGCGGGAGTCTCGTCATCGGTCGCTCAGCGAATTCGCCGACGAATATTCAGATGTTTCCCGGCGATGTCGACGACGTTGTCATCTGGTCCGAGACATTCACCGATGCACAGATCGAGGGACTCTACGACGTCGCGATGGACGCCAACCTCAACTACGGTGCCGGTGAGTTTGAGCAGCTGCTCGAAGTCTACCGTCAGAACCAATCAGAGGTCACGATCGGCGGCCGAATCTGGCGCCGGACCACGGGCTTGACTGCGCCCGCAGGTTTGACTGCGTTGGCCAATGGTGGCTATGCATTGGTGTTCGACATCGTGACTGGCGATGGCCTTGCGACCCCCGCCGCGACGTTTGTGACGACGGGCGCTGGTTGCCCGAGTCCTGTTGGCTTGTCTGACCTGTCCGCACCGCAGCTGCCGGTTCTTGGGGCAACTCTCGAAGTTGCGATGAACAATCTTTCGCCGACCGGATTGCCGCTCATGGTCATTGGCCTCGCGTCCATTTCGCCGGCCCCGATTAGTGCACTAGGATTGACTGCTGACCCAACCTGCCTGCTGACCGTTAACCCCGATGTGATCGTCGGACCGCTTGCACCCGTCGGGTCCTCGGCGTCGATACTGCTGCCGATTCCAAGTAGCTCGGTGCTCGCCGGTCAGCAGCTCTACTTCCAGGGCACGCAATTGGAGTTGAGCACGAGCGCGTGGAACCTCACCGATCAGGGGGCCGCAACACTCGGCTTCTGAAGGTGGGGCAAGCGTCGCCATGTGGGCGCGGAGCGGTTGCTGCGGTTGATCCTGATGCACGATGGCGACAGTCGTCTGACTTGTTCGGTAGGAAGCATGAACCGTGACGCTGGTCTACGTTGCTCGGCAAGTCCGCGAACGCCGGCGGCGTGGATGGGCCGGGTGCCGATCCATAGCGCCCTGCACCTAACGGTGTGGGGAGTTGGTTGGTTTTCGGTGGGGTTGCGAAGTGGCGGTGGATGTGCGTAGTCGTCCGTTGGCGCAGAGCACATGGGCGTGTACTGCGTTGGCGGCGCACAGGCTGTCGAGCCCTCGGGATCTAGCCACGTCTCTCTGAGAGCTCTCGCGTGTGCTTAACCATCTCTCGAGTTTGAGCGCGTCAAGTAGGAGGCGCATGTCGCGCGCGCGCAGCTCTACCGCTTCAGTGGGTCGTCGCGCACGATCAGTTCTTGCGTGCCGACAACCTTGCCGGCGACGTTCATCGTGACGCGATAGTTGCCTGCCGCCGCCTCAGGTCGTCCGAAGCGCGTGCCGAACATCGAACGGCCCCTTGCCAGGTGTCCATACTTGTCGACCAACCGTGTGCGCGATCGATCGAGCCGCCGCGTCGATTTGGCGGATTCGATCTGTTTACGCAGTTCGATGGTGTGTTCGTTGTCGCCGACTCGCTCGACGACGTTGCCTAGCGTCTGCAACAACTGCTTGCGGTAACTCTCGAGTTGCTCCGTCGTCGCTTCGGTTCGAAAGTCCCAGACGACGCGGTTGATGCCGGCTTTGCCCTTGGGGGTCAACGTGCGCACGTTGTTACCGAGCACGTCGGCGATCGTCAGACGTACATCGTCCGTGGCAGCCGGCAAGTGGAACGTCAGCATCGCACCTCGCGGCGGGTTCTTGCCTCGGAACAAACGATTGGGTTGCTTGCGTCCGAGGCGGATCTGCAACCACTTGGTGGCTCGTCGAGGTGCGAACAGGTGGGCGTCCTTGGCGGTCTGCACGGTCCATTGGCGCAGCGCGGACAAGTCGTCGAGGATCCAGATGCTGCGGCCGTGCGTTGCGGCAATCAGATCGCCATCGCGCGGGTGAATGACCAGGTCGTGCACGGCTACGGTTGGCATGCCGGCATCGAGTCGCATCCACGAACGACCGCGATCGACGGATGCGTGCACGGCGAACTCGGTGCCGACGAACAGCAGATCAGGGTTTTCAGGGTCTTCGCAAATGACGTAGACACTGCCCTCGGGGAGGTCATCGCTCAAGCTCCTCCAGGTGGCACCGAAGTCTTCAGTGACGAACGCATACGCCGTCATGTTGTCTCTTCGGTGATCATCGAACGTCACGTAGCAGCGTTCCTTCGCGAAACGCGACGGCTCGACTCTGCTCACCCAAGCGCCGGTAGTCACTCCGGGCACGTTAGGTGCGACGTTCTGCCACGACGCGCCGTCGTCGCGCGTCACCTGCAGGTTGCCGTCGTCGGTGCCGACCCAGATCACGGCCGGATCGATGGGTGAGTCGGCGATCGTCACGATCGTGCAGTGGTTCTCGCCGCCGGTCACGCTACGCGTCAGTCCGCCGGACTCCGAAGCGTTGCGCTTCTTGGCATCGTTGGTCGTGAGGTCGGGACTGATGATGCGCCAGCTGTCGCCGCGATCCTGCGAACGGAACAAGTAGTTGCCGCCGAAGTATACGGTGCGCGGATTGTCGTGAGCGAGGATCAGTGGGCTCGACCAATTGAAGCGGAACTGTGGCGGCAACCGCGGGCGATCGGGTGAGTAACCGAAGAACCACTGCTCGCCCGGCCGGATCGTGTAGCGCGTTGCCGTCTCACGACAGTCCGCGTCGACGTGATCGGCGTAGTTGACGATCGTCTCGGGTGTCGGAGTGATGAACTGGTGTTCGCGCGTTTCGACGTTGAGGCGTGCGGCAAAGCCGACATGGTTGACGAAGTAGTTCGTGCGCCAATCGGTTGGGTCGACTTGCGAGTGGAAGCCATCGCCTTCGCCGACCCACGTGTTGTGCATGTTGAGGATGCCGCGTGGCTCCCGCGAGTTGCTCGGACCGGTCCAGATGCCATTGTCCTGCAGGCCGCCAATCACCCAATACGGATCGCGCATGTCGACGCCGATCGCGTAGTACTGGCCGATCGCCATGTTGTTGAGGAACGTGATTGTCTTGCCGCCATCGACGGTCATCTGCGCCCCTTGGTCGGTGGCGTTGTACCAGATATTGGAATCGGCAGGGCTGATCCACATGTCGTGGTCATCGCCGCCACCTGGCCACCACCGGCCACCAAAGGTCTTGCCGCCATCCTTCGAGACCTTGAACTCGCGACTGACGACGTAGATCAGGTCCGGGTCGTTCGGATCGATGGCGATCTGGCCGTGATAGAACGGCCGCACTGCGTGCTTCAGCAAGAACGACCAGGTCGCGCCGCCGTCCATCGACTTGTAGACACCAGAGCCGGGCACGCCCTCCGGCAGGTTCTCATCGGCTTCGACTGCAGCAACCAGAATTCGCGGGTCGCGGCGATGAATCGCAATGTCTATCTGTCCTGTGTCGCCAGCTGGCAGTCCTTCGGTCAGCTTTGTCCACGTCGCGCCTGCGTCCGTACTCTTGAAGATGCCGCCGTTCGCACCGCCGCTCTGGTAGTGCCACGGCTGGCGTAGCCGTTCGTACATGCCAACGTACAGAACATCGGGATTGCTCGGATCCATCTTGATGTCGGTTGCGCCGGTCTTGCCGTCGTTGGGTAGACCGTTGCCCAACTTCAGCCACGTCCTGCCGCCATCGATCGTCTTCCACAACCCGCGGCTGCCGGATGTTCCCCACAGGTGTCCGAGAGCTGCGGCGTAGACAATGCTCGGGTCACTTGGGTGCACAGCGATCTCGGCGATGTGGTGCGTGTCCGTGAGGCCTACGTTCTGGAACGTCTTGCCGCCGTCCGTCGACTTGTAGAGTCCGTCGCCCCAGCCGCTGCTGTTGCGGTTTGAGGATTCCCCGGTGCCAACCCAGATGGTCTTGGGGTCGGGTTGGAAGAACGCGACCGAGCCGATCGAGCCGGAGCCGTACTTGTCGAAGATCGCGCGCCATGTGACGCCGGCGTTATCCGACAAGAACACACCGCCCGACGCCGAGCCGATCAACACCGTGCGCCAATCGCTATCGAGCGCATCGATCGCTGCGACTCGGCCCATCATGTTGGCGGGGCCAATGTTTCGCCAACGCAGGTCGTGGGTCAGTGGCGAGGGATGTGCCTGCGCTTGGAGTGCGGCGGCGAGGCATAGAACGATCGGCAAGCGACGGAACATTCCCGCAGCGTAGCCAGAGTCGCGCGCGAATCGTTACGTGGGCGACCGTCGATTACACCGTTGTTGAACCGTTCGATCGGCGGGCTTGGCCGGGGTAAGCGCGCCCCTCCGGGATGTGCGGCACGCAGACGGTCGTTCGCGCATTCACCTCATCGTTGGCTGTGATCCTGCTCGCGTTGACCGTGCCTGCGCAAGAGGGCGGCTTGCCTGCCGCGTGGCACGCAGTGTCGCATGGCGAGATGCACAACACGGGCAAGTCCGGCAAGAAGGCCAAGGTGCCGGTCGTGTTCGAGTCGAACGTTGCCGTTGTTCGTGTCGACGACCTTCACTGTTCCCCGGACTTTGACACCCAAACCTGCTGCACGATGGCGACGTGCGCCGCGCTGGGATGCACACTCACGCCCTGTGCCTTGCCCGTGACGTTGGCAACGTAGCGCCAGGGCTTGCCGTGCGGCGGTCGTGGGGCCGCGCCACCCGGATCTGGCGGCGTGAAGCTGACCAACGCTTGCTTCTCGAACATCTGAACGCGCTGGCTCAGACGCGCCAAAAGCACGGAACGGCCGGGCTCGCCGGGACTTCCCCATGGAGGTCGCGACAGCGTGGCGGCTTTCGATGCCGGGCATGTCGCAACAACGCCGCATCTGTTTCTCGTGCGTGACGTTGCGCTGCCCACGGCTAGGCTATGGCGTTTTCCACCGAAGACGCCCATGCCCAACTCCAATGATCTGCTCAGCCGAGTCCTCGTTCCGTTCACCGAGCCAGCCTACTCACTGTTGCGGATCATCTGCGGCGCTCTGTTCGCATTTCACGGCGTGCAGAAGGTGTTCGGGTTCTTGAGCGAGCATCAACCTCCGGTGATGTCGCAACTGTGGGTGGGCGGCGTGATCGAACTGGTAGCCGGAACGATGATTGCCGTCGGCCTGTTCACGCGGTCGGCCGCGTTCTTGTCGAGCGGCACGATGGCTGTCGCCTACATCCAGTTCCATTGGAAGTTCCAGTTCGATTCCAACATCCTGCCCGCCGTGAACCGAGGCGAACTCGCGGTCGTCTACTGCTTTGTGTTCTTGTTCCTCGCGTGCAGGGGGGCGGGTAGCTGGAGTGTCGAGGGGCGCCTCAGGCGTTCTGGTTCTTGATCCGCTCGAACGGTGGCAAACCCGCTGGCAGTAATGCCTGTCGTCAGGTCGTCGGCGCGCACAACCGTGCGTGACGACAACAGCCTTGAGCTCGCTCGGGCACGGACGTTGCACCTACATGTGACGTATGTTCCAGAGCAGATCACTGATGTATCGAAGCATGTTCTGCTGTTTGGTTTCCGCCGCTGCGGTCGCCATACCGGCGCAGCCGACCTGGCACGTCTACCCAAGCGGGTTCAATGCCCGCACCATCGTCAACCATGCGGCGCCCAAGTGGTCGTCGAGCTGCGTTTCCGGCCTCGCCTCGCTGCGAGCTCTCGCGCGGGGTTTACACATCGAGTCGAGCTCCTCGCGTCAAGTCCAACTAGTCCTGCGCCACCCGGTGCCAGGCGAGCAACGTTGCGGCAGCTAGCGGGGCTCAAGCTTCAGCGTGTGACTGGGCTGCTTGCCGACCCCGTTGACAACCAAACGGGACTCATAGACATCGACGGTGGCGTAGGCGTTGCGCTCGGGCGCCTCGACCATGCCCATGAAGGTGACGTGATGCACGCCATCGACCATGGCATAGCCACCACTGTGGTGATGGCCGTTGAACCAACCCACGACACACGGGTAGCGATCCAGCGCCTCGGTGATCTCCTGGTGGTTCCACAGCAGCAGGGAGGCGTCCCCAGCTTCGGAGTGCACTGGGAAGTGACAGAACAGCACGACCCGTTGTTGCTTGTCGGCTGCATCCTGCAGCACGGACTCAATCCACGCCAACTGCTGCTTGCCAACGCCACCGTTCCAGATCACAGCATTGCGCGCCTTGCGATCTTTCAAGGCCTTCAGCATCGCGATGGCTTGCCGGCGTTTGTCATGTTCCTTCGGGTAGCCGTGCAGGCTGATGTCCATTCCGTCGACAACCACGAACCGCCAACGCTCTCCCACCGCAAAGTCATAGTAGCTCTGTTCCAACCCGAGCTTCAGCATCGTTTGCGTACGCAAGAACGGCAGGTCGTGATTGCCGATGACGTGAAATCTGCGGGCACGCAACTGCTGCCATACTGGTAGCACGGTATCGAAGCTGGTCGTACCGCGGTCGATGAAGTCACCGAGCTGTACGACGAAGTCCAAGTCCTGCCTATTGAGCGCCGCGACGCACGCCTTCAAACTTTGCAGCGAGGATCGGTAGTGCCGAGCGCCCGCGTTGGGCTGGTCCGCGTATTGCACGTCCGCAATGACACCGAAGGTGTACAGCGGCATCCGTGCACGCTCTTGCTGGGAGATGCACCCCGCTAGCAATAACAAGCTCAGTAGCGTCTTCATTGACCAGCAGATTCTCGCCCTACATGCGGCGAGCGCAAGCACGCTGGCATCTGGTCGGTCACTCACCTGCTTATTGGTCCTCTGCCTGATGGACACGGCCAACTCGATGCCTCGCTGCGCTTTGGCGCTCTTGCCGTCGTGGAACCGCGAGTCCGCTGAGCCTCAACCGCAGGTTCACCGCCAGCAGGACCCGCTCAAGCCGACCCTTAGCGGCGCCCGAGTGCGCGCCGTTCGTGCAACGGCAAGCTATCCCACGGCGGATCGTTGTATCACCCGAAGTAGATGCGAGCAGCGTGCCGTCGGGACTCCAGGCTGGCTCCTTCACGTAGAACTCGTGACCGTGCCGCCCGAGCAATCGCGCACTATTCTTCATCGCGGCTGAAGGTCCATTCGGACACCGGAACGTCGGGGGCGTCTGGTGGGTGGTTGGTTGGAGCCGATCGACAGCGCCGCAACTGGATCGAAGGCACGGCTGGCGCAGCTCCCCGACCGCGGGACACCGACTCCCGTGCCGAAGACTGCCTCCACGTAGGCGGCCGACCCTCTCGCGATCGTTGTTCTCGCGATCGCGCAGACCGCCTGAACTGGATGGCGAAGCGAGTGGCCGGGTGGTCGTTGACGAGCGGCTCGGCGGACTGCTGCTCAGCAGACCTCGCGCGGCCTGAGGATCGACGCAAAGTTTCGTTTGGGTCGGAAGCAGCGGCCGCTTTCTCAGGCAGGCCTCTTGGTTGTGGGGCCAACTTGGCGGACAGTCGGCGCCCAACATGACGCGCGCCTCCATCCCCGTATTGCTCGGCGACCCCAGGTTGCCGGACCAGAGCAAGCCCGAAGGTTGCTTCAACAGCGAAGACCTCGACCAAGTCGTGCGGCTGAAGTCGGCTCTGGCAGAGCTGTCGGACTACGAGTTCGAGTTTTGGGATGATCACACAGTCTTGATGGAACGGCTGCGGTCGGAGCGCCCTTCGTTTGTGCTCAACTTCTGCGATACCGGGTTCCAGAACGATGCGAGCCTGGAGCAGCACGTGCCTTCGTACTGCGAGATGCTTGGCATCGCCTGCAGTGGCAGTGGGCCGGTGCCGCTTGGCCTTTGCTACGACAAGGCGTTGGTGCGGGCGCTTGCCGAGTCCGTGCACGTGCCGGTGCCGAGCGAAGTGTTGGTGCGGCCCGGCGACGCATTGCCAGAGCTTTCGTATCCTGCGTTCATCAAGCCCAATCGCGGCGACGGCAGTGTCGGCATCACGGCGGCTAGTGTCGTGCACGATGCTGCACAAGCCGCGTCGTGCGTCGCGGATCTGCGGGCGCTGCTGCCAGGTGCGACGCTGATCTCGCAGGAGTTCCTCGCCGGTGACGAATACGGTGTTGGCATCATCGGCAATGCAGGCGATGGTTTTACGATGCTGCCGGTCCTGGAGGTCGACTACAGCAAGTTGGATCCGTCGCTGCCGCGCTTGCTCGACTACTCTTCGAAGACGGATCCCAGCTCGCCCTACTGGAACGATATCAAGTTCCGGGCCGCCAACCTGCCTGCGCAGATCCAGCAGAACCTGCTGCGGTGGTGTCAGGAACTGTTCGTGCGACTTGGCCTGCGCGACTACGCGCGGTTTGACTTCCGTGCCGACGCCAACGGCCAGATCAAGTTGATGGAGGTCAACCCGAACCCTGCTTGGTGTTGGGATGGCAAGCTCGCGCACATGGCCAGCTTGATCGGCGAGAGGCACAGCGGGCTCTTGCGCATGATCCTTGAGGCGGCCCAGGCTCGCTGTTCCAGGCAAGCTTGAGCAGCGGGCTATAGCAGGTCTCGCTCGATCTCTTCGTGCCACTTGCGACGGAACACTTCGTTGCCGTCGTGCTCTGCTTCGAGCCACGAGTCGACCACGAAGTGCTCCCGAGTTGCGCGCATCTGCGTGCGTGCCCGCACCCGAACTTCCCAGTTGTCGCGACGCATCAGCATGCGCTCGACGATCTCGGTCTCGGCCCGCAGCGGATCCTGGTCGTCGACGAGGAAGTGACGTTCGACGTGGTGGCCCAACTCCATGTTGATGTCTTCGATGCGCACGCGCTTGGCGTCAAGGTCGCCGCCTTCGCTGATCATGCGATACTGCACTTCCTTGTTGGTCAGGTTGCGTGACACCGTGCGAGTGAAATTGGCTTCGACCAGCGGCGTCAGCGTCGAAGTCGAGTCCGCCGACTCGGCTGGTTCGAACGGGCGCAGCGTCGCATCGGCTGGGTTGGGCAAGCGCACCGGCAAGTCCAGCCAGCTATTGTCCGTGAGCACTTCGAGCTGCACTGGCTCGGGAGCCGGCCAGATCATTGGCCAGTAGGTATTGGAGATCGCGAGCCGCACGACGTGGCCAGCGGAGAATCGGTGCGCGATTGCGTTGCAATCGATCGCAACCGTAAAGGTCTCCCCCGGCGACAAGGGCGTCGGTTGGGCGTGGCTGACTCGGTGCGTCAGGTTGAGCACGCCGAACGTGACCCGCGCTGACGAACCGTCGGGAGCGATCTCGTTGAGACGCACGATGCAGTTCGCCACGGGTCGATCGCTGCGCAGCACGAGGGTGACGGTGACGACTCCGAGAATCTCGAGGTCTGCCGTCAGCGGTTCGCTGTCAAAACAAAGGGACCTGCCGTCATCGGGTCGTTGATCGAGCGGCGCGTCGCCTTCGCTGCCGAAGCCGCACCAGCTGCCACCGCCCAGTCCGGTCGTCTGCGGCGACACCGTGCTAAAAACAGCCGGGACTCCGGGACGTTCGGCGAGGGTTCCGCCGCCAGTCAAGAAGAGGCGCTGCGAGGCCGGTTGTTGCACTGGCCAGCTCGGTTCGGCGACCCAACGGCCAGCGCGTTCGGCGTAGAACGGTGCCGGCGCGGCGTAGTCCTGCATCCAGGCGCGCAGCATCGGTTCTTGCATGATGCCGGTGTCACGACCCTTCAGCCAATGGTCCCACCAACGCACGGCTTCTTGCAGGTAGCCAATCGCGGGGCCCGGGAACCCATTGTGCGGAAAGCTGTGCGACCACGGGCCGATCAAGCCCTTGCGTGGACCCGACAGCCCGGCCAGCAAACGCGGCACCGCGTTGCTGTAGCCATCGGCCCAACCGCCGATTGCATAGACCGGACACGTGATGCGCGCGAAGTCCTCACAGACCGAGCCTTGTTGCCAATAGCTGTCGCGGCGCTGGTGGCGCAGCCAGTGCGCCGGAAACGGTTTGTTGGCGTGCAGGCGCGCCAACCACATCGCGCGCCAGCGTTCGCCGACAACTTCGGGGTCAGGAGGTAGCGCGTTGAGCCCGAACAGAACCGTGCCCCAGATCTGATTCTCATTGAGCAGGCAGCCGCCCATGTAGTGGGCGTCGTCGGCGTAGCGGTCGTCGCTGGCGCAAAGGGTCAGGATGGCTTTCAGCGCCTTGGGGCGATGCGCGGCTACCTGCAGAGCGTTGAATCCGCCCCAGGAAATGCCGGTCATGCCAACGCTACCGTTGCACCAAGGCTGCTGCGTCAACCACTCGATAGCTTCGATCGCATCTTGTTGCTCCTGCGGCAGGTACTCATCTGCCAGGGTGCCGTCGGAGTCGCCCGAACCGCGCAGGTCGAGCCGCACCGCCGCGTAGCCGTGGGCCGCGTAGTAGCGATGCATCGGCTCGTCCCGCAAACGCATGAAGTCGCGCTTGCGATACGGAATGTACTCGAGGATCGCCGGCACAGGTTCGTCGTCAGCCGACTGCGGTAGCCAGATGCGGGCTGCCAGCTGGGTGCCGTCCGACATCGGGATGAAGACGTTTTCGATCTCGCGGGTCGGTACCGCATCGCTCGCAATCATGAGCCGCCATGAGGCTGCTGGCCTGCCGAGCGGGAGCCGGGTTTGCGGCCGCGCTTGCCGAGTTTCTGGGTGGACCAGAAGGCCAATGCCAACTCTTCACGGGCTTTCAGGCCGACCTCCAGATTGCGGCAGTTGATGATGGCCAAACGAAAACCACCGGGCGGCATCGCATGCTGTTCGACCGGCACATCTTCGTGGAAGGTGATCTGCACGCTGGTGACGTCGGGCCGGCTGCGGATCTCGTCGACGAGCGCCGCCGGTGGGTATTGGTAGGGAACGCCGTGCGGTCCGAATAGCACGACGCTGTAGCCGTCCCGGCGATCGCTGTCAGCGAACCGCCACCGCCGTTTGCAGTACAGTTCGACGATTGCGTCCAGCCAACCGTCGCCATAGAGATCCGGCCACTGGTCGGCGAATCGCAGATGCACTTCGATGATGCGGCCGCCGATCGTTTCGATGTTGGCGGCGCCGCTGTAGCCCTTGAGATGCTTGCGCAGCCAGTCACCACAGTAGGCTTCGATTGCCGGTCGATCCTCGGCCAGCATGGTCCAGTAGTCAAAGACGCCTTCGCCGATAGTCTTGCCGATGCAGTGCCGCCACCATTGCGGCTCGCCACCGATCACGACCACATCGCTGCTGACGTGCTCACCTTCGGCGAGCGTCATCCACATGTGGCCCGCTTGCGTGTTCTCAGCGAGTTCTTCAGCTGATGCAATGATCCGGCCGCCGACACCCATGCCATGCATGTTGTAGATCGGCTTGCTAAACACCGGGAAGCTCGGTGGTGGGATCCCGTGTGGTGCGCCACCCAACCCCTGCGTGTCACAGACGAGCAGCTTGTTGTAGATCCAGCGATGCTCGGGAAACAACTCGTAGGCGTGCTCGTCGTCAGTTGGGATCTTGACGTCGTCCGGACACTGGATGTTCTCGAAATACTGCTCGCGCCACGGGTCTCGTTCGATGATCGGCATGGATTGGTGAACTCAGTTGTGCGGAACGCGTGTCATGCTGCGCTTGCCGGGTCGCCGAAGCAACACTGAGTTCGTGTCAGGTTGTGACCGAGTGCATTGCACCCTCAGTTGCACCGTCGTCAAACCTAGGGCGCCACCTCGAGATCCGCGCACCGTGTGAAGCTCGGCCCGACGGTGCCGGTCGTCACACGATTTTCGTTCACGCAGGCCCGCTCGGACGAACGCGTCGAACTGCCTCTGGTGTTCGACCCGATCATCGATACGAACCTGAGCATGGCACCGGGCATCACGCAGGTGCAGAGCCTGCCCGAGATCGCGACGCTGCAGAATCCCGAGCGCACCTGCAAGGTCTGGCGCCGGCGCATACGGATCTTCTCGGCCATCACCCGACACCTGCGCCCGTCGCGACTGCCAACAGTCACGTGGCTCGCTGCCAACACGTGGATGACGCAGCAGAATGCGCAGGTTTCACGAGAACCAGGTGGCTGCGCGGATCCGACTGAGGTGCCGCCAGCAACCCATCAGGTGACTGGCGGCGGCCCGGATTGCCCATCCGAAAACAGGCAACCGTTCATGCCGCGACTACTGGTCGCCAAGTGTCAGCTTGAGAGCGTTCGACATGCGAGTCGTGGCGCTGATGATCGATAGGTCGAACGTTGCCGACTGTACGTAGACTACGAAGCCGCAGAGGATCGGGTTGGCTGCCGGGAGCGTGATGACATCCCAGGTGATGGCTGGCGTGCCAACGACGACTTGCGGGGAGCTGGCAGCAACGAACGGATTGATCGGGATCAGGTTGCAGCTCGGGTCGGTACCCGGGATGTTCAAGCCTGGCAGCGGGAAGGCCGACGCGCTCAGGAGGCCAACGTGGAAGATTGCGCTGGCTTCGATGTTGCTCGTGGTCGCCTGGTATACGACCGGGCCCGGCCCCATGATCGGACGGCCAATGCCATCCAGCGTCAGCGGAGCAGGGGCGACGCAACCGGTGCCGAGAGACTCAACCTCAGCGCAGCAGCTGCCAGCGAAGTATCGGATGTTCGCGTTGGCGACGCGCGGGCTGAAGATTGTCGCAGTGAACGGAACGTTCGAGGCCGTGCCGCAGTCCATCGTCAGACCACAGCCTGTGTACTGGAGCGGGAACGGAGCCGTGCCCGTCGTGTAGGAGTGAGAAAGGCCATTGGCGACGATGCAGTAGGCGTCTCGCTGCGCGTTAAGGATGATGGGGATCGTCAACGGGCAAAGTGTAGGTTGACCAACGCCTGCGGCAGTAACGGCCACGGAATCGATCATCGTCCACGATGCCATGTTGGTTTCGTTGCCAGCGAACGTGCCATTCTGGATTTGGTAGATATCAATCGACCCCACGGTGCCAGCAGCATTGCCAAAGTTCAGATCCAGATCAGTGAGGATGCCACCGGTAGTGGACGTAAGGTCGAAGTAGATGGCGCCGCCGATGGAGCCGCCGTTGTTGTTGGCGAACGTGGTGGTGAGGGTTTGCTGCGCTGCCAGGCATGAGGCAGTTGCGGCGAGAACGATGGAAGCCAATAGAGTTTTCATGAGCTGTTTCCTTTCCAACCAAAGAGACCCACGATAGGCAGGCGATCGCCAACTACATGCTGGCTAGCTCGTCCTCAACGACTCGAGGGTCAGCGGTCCTCAAGCGGCGGGGCTTCCGAGTGAGGGTGGTGAGTTCCGTGACCGCTAGTTGACGCAAGCGATGTCATCATTTGTTCCGTGGTAAGGCCAGGCCAGATGCTAGATTCGATCAGGCAAATGGCAGTAGGTGCGGCTAGCCATGTCCCGCGTTGCAACGATGGCTGCCTCGACGAACGGTTGGCCACCGTAACTGGCTGCGGGTTCAGAGTAGACAACTGCACGCAACGATTGCGTTGCTAGTGGCTTGTCAGTTGCTACTGAGCAGCGCAACCGTGAACTCCTGATTTGCAGGATCTGGCTGCATGTCTTCGGTATGGCAGAGCACTGGCTGTTCGCCGATTCGCTCGCTCGTTTGTAGCGCGTGCACTCATAGCTGCGGCCAATTCGGTTTCCGACTGTTTGTGCCGATCGAAGATTTCGAATGGTTGCATGTTGCGAGGCACGTCTCGATGACGCCGTGCGCGCGGCTGTAGTGGATCGCGTTCAGATTTCCGGCGGATGACGAACCGAAGGCCAGGTGCGAGTCGCAAGTCAGTCTTGAACCCTTCGCGGTCTTCATGGTCTTGGCAGCGCCAAAGCGACCTTCGTCGGCCGTGAAGGTCAGCAGTTCTGTCGTGTCTCCGCCGCGCCAGAGCAACGCTGCCGCACCTGATCTACGCGCAGTATTTAGCCATCGACCTGATGACGTAAACGGGCCAGACTCATCACATGCCATTCCCCGTTGACGTCGCGTTCATCAGCCTCGCCGAGGATCAGCTCGGCACGCAGTTCCCGGCTGGATACCGACAGCGTCTGATGCAGGACAACGGCGGTGAAGTCGATCTCGGTGACACTGGCGACGACCTCTGGGGGCTGTTTCCAGTCAAGGACGATAGCGACGAGCAGCGCCTCAAGCGGTCTTGGGATGATGTCGTTCGCCACACCAAACGCCAACGCGGACGATCACACTTCCCATGCGATGCCGTGGTGATTGGCGAAGATGGCAGCGGGGATCTGCTACTGCTGATCCCGCAGGGCAACGACTGGGCCGTCGCGACTTGGGATCACGAGACCGGCGACACGAGCCCCGTGCCGCGAGACATCTTCGCCAGCTAGCTGGACAACTGCACGATCCTGCATCTTGCCGCGCTACCCCGGCGGCAGAAGCACATGGCAGTCGGCGCTCGCGGGTCAAGACCAATAACGGCGTTGATGCAGCAGCGTGGCGGCGGTCACGAGACCCGATGCCAGGTGAGCAGCTTGCTCAGCCGGACTCCGCTCGAAGACTTGTAGCTGCGAGATCCACTGCCCCCGCGGTAGTTCGCATTACCTCTCGGATGTGACGCCGTCGCTGGCCGAGATCGCGATCTCGTGGGGGTGCAAGGTGACCAGTGGCGATCGCATGCACGCACGTGATGCAGATGCTCCGGTCGTTGCAGCTCGACTGGTTTGCAACATCCTCAATCGCATGGCCGAACTTGGCAAGCCGGCGTTCCTACGCGGCCAAGGTTGTGACTCGGCCACTTGCGGTATGAATCTGCGTCGGTTGCATTCCTTCCCCAACGGCCCATCGCAGCGCGGGCATGTCAGTTGAGGGTTCGGCCTATTGCTTCTTCTTGCCGGATTGCGCC
>TARA_R110002072_G_scaffold275999_2_pt1 | contig 19626 bp, 13 predicted proteins | sample TARA_R110002072 | Tara Oceans TARA_R110002072 (sample SAMEA4397118) | marine metagenome | biome: Polar Biome; feature: [SRF] surface water layer (ENVO:00010504); material: water (ENVO:00002006), including particulate matter (ENVO:01000060) such as... | depth 5 m | reverse complement strand
GTTCAGCTTTGCTGACTTGGGACTGCTGGTACGCCTTTCTTTTTTGGGAGGCTATTGGGCTAATTGGGGCCGCTTGTTCTCGTTCCGTAGCTCCGCTGCGGAATGACCAACAGGAGCTCTGCTCCGAATAATTCGGGCTAAAATATATTAATCCTGATTCAACGAATTGAGGATTTGAATTAGTTTGAGGGCATTTTATTATCTGTTTTCTACAGATACCCACTCTAAGTTCTTTTCACCTACATATAAGGCGCGAGGACGGATCAATCGGTTGTGTGCAGCTTGTTCCATAATATGACCTGTCCAACCGGAAACACGGCTCATTGTAAAGATACAAGTAAACAAGTCTGGTTGAATCCCTATAGAGTAGTATACAGTTGCTGAAAAGAAATCCACGTTAGGATCGATATTCTTTTCTTCCTTCACTGTGTTTAGCATATCCATGCTCCATCTGTAAAGTTCTTCATGGCCGGTTTCTTCAGAAAGAGCTTTAGCCATTTTTTGCAAATGGTAGCCACGCGGATCAAATACTTTATATACTCTGTGACCAAATCCCATAATCTTCTCTTTATTTTCAAGCTTTTTCTTAGTAAAGGCAACTGCATCGGCATCTTTACCTTGTTCAGAAAGCTCTAAAAGAGTATTCATTACTGCTGTATTAGCTCCGCCATGTAAAGGCCCTTTCAAAGCGCCAATAGCTCCTGTTACTGCAGAGTACATATCAGCCATTGTAGCTGTAATAGTTCTTGCAGTAAATGTGGAGGCATTCATTCCATGTTCTGCGTGTATAATCAAACAGAGATCCATGGTTTTCTCAGCTTGTTCGCCTGGTTCTTCACCATTCAACATGTATAAGAAATTAAATGCAGTACTTCCTTCTTTAAGAGGAGCAATGATATCTTTACCGTTTCTGGATCTGTCAAAAGCTGCAATAATTGATGGAATACAAGCAGTTATTGAAATTGCCTGATTCATAAAAAGACTCTCATCATACTTACCAAAAGTAGCGTCGCTGTCGGCTAACATAGAAACTGCTGTTCTCAAAACGGCCATTGGCTCGGCATCTTTGCTGGTTGTTTTTATATAATTTAAAACAGCTTCGGGGAGTTCACGATGCTCAATAAGTTGGTTCTTAAGATTCTCAAGCTCTTTACTGTTTGGAAGTCTGTCGTTCCATAGCAGAAAACAAACTTCTTCAAAAGTTGCATTCTCAGCTAAGGTATCAATGTGATATCCTGAATAAATCAGATCACCAACATTGCCATCAATGAAACTTTTAGTTGTTGAAAAAGCGACGATTCCGTCAAGTCCTTTATTGATATGAGGATATTTTTGTTCGTCAAAACCGGTATGTAAATCAGAAGACATTCGATCTCAAAATTTTAAAGTTATATAAATTTCTGTGAGTCCTGTATCAGGCATCCAAATACTAAACCCGGAAAAACTGATCAGCGTTTACTTTTGAATTTAAATTCATCCTTTTTTGGAAAGTTATAAAATAGGATTATTTCAAGAAAATAGTTGCATCAATTTACCTGTTTTAATATAAGTAAGCGCTTTTTTGAATCAATTAGACTATGGCTTCTGTACGTAGCTTACCATTACTTTTTCTTGGCTTCTTCCCAAAGCTTGTCCATTTGCTCAAGTGAAGCTTCTTTTACTGTCTTATTTTGTTTTTTAAGTTCTGTCTCAATATATCTAAATCGGTGCTCGAACTTTTTGTTGGTTTGTCGGAGGCTGTCTTCAGCAACCAAATTAAAATATCGAGCTACATTTACTATTGAGAAGAGAATATCTCCAAATTCTTCGGAAGAAGCATTTACATCGTTTTCTTGTAACGCTTCTTTAAATTCTTGTAATTCTTCATCCAATTTCTCCCAGGCCAATTTCCATTCAGGCCAGTCAAACCCCACATTAGCGGCTTTTTCCTGCATTCTTTGGGCTCGAATTAATGCGGGTAAATTTGCGGGCAATCCCTCAAGAGTAGATTTTTTACCTTCTTTTAGTTTGATATTTTCCCAATTCTCAGCTACTTCGCCTTCTCCTTCAACAACTTGTTCTCCAAAAACATGAGGATGCCGACGAATCAGTTTCTCCATCAGTGTAAATATCACATCTCCAATATCAAAAGTATCTGTTTCGCTGGCAATGTTGCTATGAAAAGTTACATGAAGTAAAAGATCGCCGAGTTCTTTTTTAAACTCATCAAAATCTCCGTTATCTAAAGCTTCAATTGCTTCATATGCTTCTTCAATAAGATTGTCTTTGATTGAATAGTGGGTCTGTTTCTTATCCCATGGGCATTCTGTTCTTAGTACTGATACAAGCTCAACGAGATCTTCGAATTTTCTACTTGGCTGCATAACTCAATTAAAAATTAAGGATTCAAAATTGAGAATGAAGGTATCCATTCTTTAATCATTAATTTTGAATTTTAACTCAGTTAAGTTTTTCTCTTTTTCTTTTTTGCAGCAGGGAATAAGATGTTATTTAAGATCAATCTATAACCGGGACTGTTTGGGTGTAGATTTAAATCAGTAGGTGGATCATTTACTCGATGAGTGTAATCTTCAGGATCATGGCCGGCGTAGAAAGTCCATGTTCCTTGGCCGTAATTGCCATGAACATACTTTACCTGATTTCTTCCGGGAGACTCTGCTAGTATTACAACCGATGATTTTACTTTTTCTTTTCTGAAGGCGGTGGTTTGTCCATAAAAGCCTTTAACGGAACTTACATGATTTTGAGTAAGCATGGTTGGTACGGGATCCCATTTTGCAGAGAATTCAAAAAGCGTAAAGAAATCTAAAGATTGATCAACTTCTTTGATTTGAACAGGCACATCAATATCGGCATGCTCGTATTGGTATGGATCGATGATGATATTGAAATCATCAAAAGCCAGAGTCTTAGAGAAATCCAGATTTTCCTGAGCATTGGGATCGATTGCATCGCCATCGAATTGGCTTGGAGCAATATCAATACCTTCAGCTGCGAGAGCAATATCAAAAGTATCGGTACCTGAACACATGGCGAACAAAAAACCTCCATTGCCAACATATTCTTTGATGGTTCTGGCTACCGCTTTTTTTTGCTCACTTACTTTATTGAAGCCGAGTGCTTTAGCCATTGCTTCCATCTGGCGAACCTGAGCTATGTACCAAGGTATATTTCTATAACTAGACCAAAACTTTCCGTATTGTCCGGTAAAATCTTCATGGTGTAAATGAAGCCAGTCATATTCTTTAAGTTTCCCTTCCAGTACTTCAACATCCCAGATTTTATCGTATTCAACTTCTGCGTAGGTAAGGGCAAGTGTAACAGCATCGTCCCAAGGCAACGCTTGATCTGGAGTGTAAACGGCGATTTTAGGAGCTTTTTCAAGATTCACTACAGACGTATTCGAACCGGGACTTTCAACTTCCTGAACAATGGAAGCAGCTTTTGAGGCGCTAATAGTTTCCAAACTAACATTACGTAATCGGCTTTTGCGAACAATATCGTTATCAACTGTGACAAGAAAACTTCCACCGCGATAATTCAATAACCATTTTACAGGATAACCATCTGTTATGTGATTAAAAATTACACCATAAGCTTTAAGATGATTCGTTTGTGAAGCATCCATTGGAATTAACACTTGCTGTTGAGCATAAGCATATAATGTTAAACTAAGTACTAAAACAGGAACTAAACATATTCTCTTTAACATATCAGATATTTTTTTTTGAAAGTTCGGTGAGTCTTTTTCTGGCGTAAGGTGCATAAAAACCTTGTGGGTAGTCAAGAATCAGTTCTTCATAATACTCTTGAACCTTAGAAATGGTTATTTGCGTTCCGGGTTTATAGTCTGGATCGGATTGAATCTTAACCCATGCTTGATCCGCAAATTTTGCACGTTCCCACATTAATCGTTCTCGGTTAGAAACAACCCCATTTCTTGCTAACAAGTCATTGGTGAGTTCATAAGATGATGTAGCCGTAAAAACCGGATTTTTCGAAAGTTGAAGAACCACATCATCATATAGTGGAGTGCCGGGATTCTCAGTTATAAAACTCAGGAATTTTGCTTTTGCTGCTTCGTCATTGCCTATTAACGTTTCAAAATAAGCGTCACTAAAAGATCCTAGATTAGAGCCTGTAGTATCAGCATTTAATCCCTCTTGAATCCAAAGTCGAAGTTCCAATGCATTATTTGCATAATAGGAAGTGTTTTGCCTTCCCAAGGTTTTAAGCTGAATGGTAGCAAATTCATAATCAGATGAGAAGAAATCGGTAAGAGCCAGAAAGTACCTTGTCTTTTCTGCGAGTTCACCGATATCAGCTAATTTATTACTTTTTGTGAGTGATATTCTTGCTTGAGCATATTCTTTTTTGGTGATTTGAATTCGTCCTTGAATGTAGAGTTCTTCAGCTGTTTCTTTATCTTTGTTTAATTTTTCAAGACGCATCAGAATATTTTCAGCCGCTACTAAATCATGCGAATAGTCGAGGACGATCTCAGACTTCAATAATAAAACTCTGGAAATATACCTATACGAAGTAGTGTTATTGATAATTAGATTGAGCTGTTCTAATGCTTTCGAGAATAACGTTTCTCGCTGGTTTGTAAAATCTAAGTTGAAGTCTTCTATTTGTTTTGCCCAATCTATATAAACCTTTGCAAGTTCTTCCTGGCTTTGCCATTTCAAATTGCCATCTGCTCTTTTTATATAATATTCAAAAGCTTGGGTTGCTAACTCATATTCTTTATTCCTTCTTAAACCTCTACCTAACTGAAATAACGAATAATTGAACTTGGCTGTTGAACTTTCAAAAGCTGTGGCCGATGCAACTGCTCGTCTATACAATTTGTTTTCTTGAAGCAACCAGATTTGGAATCGGAATAAGGTGCTGTATGCAAGATCATTAATAGCTAGTTCATTAAGCCGGTCATCAATTTCAAGAATAGTAATGTCATTCAGCAACGGATCATCAAATCTCAGCAACGTGCGTTGAATAGTGGAAATTTGATCGGGTTGAGCAATTAACCATTTAATCCATTCTTCAATTGCGCCCTCATAATTTCCGGCTTGCAGCAACGTGTTTGAAATTTCACTAAAAAATAACTGCTGATTATTAAAGATTTCTCTTGCAGATTTTAGAACTTTTACTGCTTTTTCAAACTCCTTTAACTCTGTCATAGTATTTGCTGTAGAAATATAGATTTGCATATTTCTGGAGTTCTGTTCCAGGTTTGATGCCCAGATAGAAAATGCTTTTAATGTATCTCCTTTAAAATGATACAATTGACCTTCTAAAACTCTCGCCTGAGCCTGAAAGTTGGGAGTAGGGTTCAAAGAGGAGATTGCTTCTAAAGCTTCATCGTATTGCTTAAGCTGGATGTAACATTCAACAAGACGATCAAAGAAATAATATTCGCCAGGATTCTGCTTGACCAATCTTTTGAAGATAGGTAAGGCAGCTTCATAATTTTGTTGCTGCATAAAACGATTAGCTATCTGGAATTCATTTCCAAGTTGTGCCTGAGATTTCATTGGGAATGAAACCAAGAGCAACACAAAAACAACTATGGATATAAAGTTCTTCAAGATTGAGTGATTCTTTGATCGATGATATCTGGAAAATGCATCTTTAACTGATAATATAACTTGTTAATTGGTAAACCTACTATGTTGTAAAAATCCCCCTCAATTTTTTGCACAAAGGTAGCCCCCCAATCATCCTGAATTCCATAACTACCTGCTTTATCCATTGGGCTTCCTGTAGATATATAAAAGTCTATTTCTTGCTGATCCAATTTGCTAAAATATACGTTTGTCATTTCTGTAAAAGATATGGTTTTAGATACGGTAGAAAGATCGTCTGTAAGTAACAATACAACTCCTGTATGCACTTGATGTTGTGCCTCGCTCAAATCATTGAGCATTTTAGAAGCTTCTGCTTTACTCTCAGGTTTGCCAAGAGTTTTTCCATTATAAACCACAATGGTATCAGCGCCGATAATTAAGCTGTTCGGATAATTTTGGGCAATATCCGTAGCTTTTCTTAGAGCTAATTCCTCAACAAGCTTTATTGGATCGGTCTCAGATGTCGATTCATCTACCGAACCGGGCACTACTTCGAATTGAAGACCAAGTTGTGTTAGTAATTTTTTTCGTCGGGGGCTTTGTGAAGCCAGGATAATTCGCATTCTGTGTGATATTGCCTTTGCAGTTAAAGGATAATTAAATAACTTCTAGTCTCGTTTCAAACTCTGAAAACGTTAAGGTTTATAAAAAATACATGGCAAAAAAGAATTCAAAAGTTACGGACAATCAACCGATGTTTTTTTCATCGTTCAATTACAAGCTAATAGGAATCGCTATAGTTTTAATTATAGTTGGATTTTTTGCCATGTATATGGAAAATGAAATTGATGGTTTTATTTCATTATTTATCTCACCAATATTGATTATGGCGGGTTATGTGATCGTTATATTTGCCATTTTAAAGCATAACCGAGGAAAACAGGAAGAATCCGGACAATCTTCTTAGAGTGACGCACCGTCACGTAAATATCTTTTTCTTTTTTTCTCTGATTTTTGTGTTTTTCATTTTTGGAGATGTTCAAGATCATATTAGAATTGGAGCCGCACTCACGTTAGCGATTCTTTTTGGAATTACAGCTTTTCTTTTAAATTGGCTTACCTATGATGGAGCTTTGGCCGCAAGTATTTTTGGTGCAATATCCTATGGAATAGGGAATTGGCAGGTAGCTATCATTGTCTTGTTTTTCTTTATTTCTGCAAGTTTGGTTTCAAAAGATATTGTTCCCACCGAAGATAATGTTTCCATAAAATTTCGCAGAGATGGGAGACAAGTTTGGGCGAATGGATTTTGGCTGTGTTTATGGCTTATGATATGGTTTATTTCCGGCCAACAAGTTTTTTTAATTGCCTCCGTTGCAAGTATAGCAACCGCTACAGCTGATACTTGGGCTACAGAACTTGGCAGCAAAACAAAAAGTAACACCTTTTTGGTTACAAATTTTGATAGAGTTTCAGCCGGTACAGATGGAGGTATCAGTTTCAAAGGAAGTATTGCTGCATTATTTGGTTCTGCAATTATTGCCGCCATATTCCGGCTAACTGTAAACGATACTTCTTTAGTAGTATTTATTATTATTGCTTTTACAGGTTTTTTGGGTTGCTTTATAGATTCCTATTTAGGAGCTAAGCTACAAGGAAGTTCCCTCAAAATTCCCTTTCTATCAAACAATGAAAGCGGTACCATAACGGTCAATAACAATATTGTAAATTGGCTTTCAACAGGCTCAGCATCAATTTTAGTACTTTTAATAACTCTAATTATTTAATATGAAGTGGTATAAAAAATTACATTGGCAGATTATTCTTGGACTAATCCTTGGTTTATTATGGGGATTAGTTTCTGCTTTGGCAGGATTTAATGAATTCACGTTAGATTTTATTAAACCTTTTGGCACCATATTCATTACACTTCTTAAACTAATTGCTGTACCATTAGTTTTGGTATCCTTAGTAGCCGGGGTTACAAGTTTAAATGATACAGCGTCTCTTTCGAGAATGGGAGGAAAAACGGTTCTTATCTACTTGTTTACAACTATTTTTGCGATCTCAATTGGTTTGGCAACGGTGAATATAATTCAACCCGGAAAAGCTCTTCCGGCCGAAACAAAAGCAGAGTTACAGGAAACATACCGAGATAATGTAGGAGAGAAAGAAGAGGGCGCTATGAAGGTTAAAGAGCGTCGCCCTTTAGATTTTATTGTGGGAATAGTACCAGATAACTTTTTTAAATCCGCCAGTGAAAATTCCAATATGTTGCAAGTGGTATTTGTAGCAATTCTTTTGGGTATAGGAATTATAAAAATTGGAGGTGAAAAAGGGGAGTTGTTGGGCAATGTGTTTGATTCATTCAATGACGTAATAATTAAAATTGTTGACCTAATTATGGAGACTGCTCCTTATGGAGTTTTCGCCTTAATGGCGGCATTGATAGTGGATTTAGCAGGTGATGATTTAAGCAAAGCTTGGGGATTATTACAGGCATTAGGCTGGTACTCTATTACTGTAGTTTTGGCGTTAATTATCCATGTATTTCTGGTCTACGCTACACTCTTTAGATTTTCAAGTAAAATGAGACTCCGTGATTTCTTCAAAGCCATTCGCCCGGCTATGTTGCTGGGATTCAGCACCAGTTCCAGTGCAGCAACACTACCGGTTACGATGGAAAGAGTAGAAAAAAATCTTGGGGTAGATGAAGAAGTAGCAAGTTTTGTACTTCCTATTGGTGCCACTATCAACATGGATGGAACCAGTTTGTACCAGGCGGTAGCAGCTGTATTTATTGCTCAGGCTTTAGGTATGGATCTTTCCATTATGCAACAATTAACTATTGTTTTAACTGCAACCTTGGCTTCTATTGGTGCGGCCGGCGTACCGGGAGCAGGTATTGTAATGTTAGTAGTTGTACTCCAGGCAATTGACGTTCCCGTGGAAGGAATTGCACTAATACTGGGTGTGGATAGGATTCTTGACATGTGCAGAACTACCGTAAATATAACCGGTGATGCTGCGGTAGCGCTTACAGTTGCCTCATCAGAGGGCAAATTAGGGGCACCAAACTTTGATGATTAATTAATATTGAAATTCTTGAAATTTAATATGCCTTTTTGCTTAGAAATGGTTTAATTACATAATAGTTAGCAAATAACAGGGAATGCTTATGGCAGAACCGCTACAAAATACAGCACTTTTCAAAAAAATACATATCGTCCTTTTGGTTTTTGTGATTTTTATCGCAAAATCTTCTCAAGCACAATCTCTGCTATTGCCGGGAGATATTGTATTTGTTTCTGTGAATGCCAACTCTAACTCCTTTGAGTTTGTTCCGTTAATTGATTTAGAACAAGGAACACAATTCAGTATTAGCAATGGTAATTGGGATAATGACGAACAGGCTTTTTCAGAAAATGAAACAATTCACTTCACTGCTCAAAGAAAAGTGAGTGCCGGAACTCCTGTAAAGTTCAACGAAAAAAATACGTCAGATTTTATTGTTGATGGAAAAATTAGCTTATCTGACGATCAAGAATCTCTTTTCATCTATCAAAAAGATGTAGAACAAACTCGATTTATATTCGCACTTGGGTGGGGCGAAAAGCAGGGAAGAAGAGATAAATCATTTTTTGGATCCGATGTGCCAACAGTATTTAAAGAAAATTCGAAAGCTATGCTTCGCTTAGGTAATCTCAATAACTACCAATATTTTATTAGGAATGGTGCAAGCGGTACACCTAAAATGTTATTAGGTTTCATATCAAATGCAGCCTATTGGAGAGGGGATAATGTGAAAGAGTTTTCGGGAATAGGAACGACTTTTAACCTTTTAAGGCCACCGGTTATACTTTTCGATCAAAGCCTCACTTCAGTAAAAGAGGATAGTAAAAAGACTTCATTAAATGTAGCAATTTACGAACATGACGGTTCCAAGTTGACCGTAGATGTTGTTTTCGATTCTACATACAGTTCTATTGATAGAAATGAGATAAAAGGTTTTAGATCACAAAAAGTGAATTTTACAGGATTAATCGGTAATGCTGTTTATGAAATTGAAGTTCCTTTAGAAGATGACAAGCGATATGAAGGCATAGAAACCGGAATTTTTAGTCTCCAAAATCTAAGTAAAGGTAAATATGGTGATTTTATATCTCATACTGTGTTAGTGTTAGATGATGAGATACCGGAAGTTCAATTGGAATTGTCGGTTAATTTTGGGGAAAATATTTTATTGATTCATAATCTGGAAAGTAATGAGGTAGATCTTGGAAATTGGGAGCTTGTAAAAGGTGATTTAAAGATCAATTTTGTAAAGAACACTATTTTAGGTGTAGGCGAATCATTAATACTAATAGAATATAAGGATGGAATTTCTGATCAAATATTGAACTCGTCATATCTATTAGATAAAGATGAAGCGAAAATTCTTAATTCTTCGGGCGTAATCCAATTGAGAAATTATGAGGGCAAAAAGATTGCAGAAATCAATGCACCCAGAAAAGAGCAAAGAAATTCTAATGTATTAAGCCAATCAAAAACCAATGAGTCTTCTCAAGGTACTATTGTAAATAATGGCTCAGAAATTTCTACCACTAACCGAAGTATTTCAGTACCGGGGTGGAAAGCAAAATTGAGCTCAGAAATTGATGCCAATGATTTTTCATCTACTGATTTCTATTTCTGGGATGAATCTAAAAAGCAGTTTCTTAAACTAAGAGAAGATGTAGTTTCAGTTTCGAAGGATGAACTTCTTATCGGTTATTTCGATGAAGTTGCCGCTTCTAAATTAGAAAGCAAAGCAAAAAAACTTTCTGAGAATCCTTCAGGAGAGAATTTAGTTTTTACTGTAAAAGCTACTGACTCTAATGAAAACGATAGAATTGACGGATTAGAAGGACTCAATCTTCTAAAAAATAATTCTACTATTGCTGTTACTATAGAGCAATTAACTAAGTTAGTTGAAAACAGGCTTGAACTAACTGAACAGATAGATATTTTTAAAAGCTCTAATAATTTTTCCAGCATTAGCTATCCCGAAAGAGAGGATCTGATTTTACCTCAAGAAGTATTTTGGTTAAAGTTTAATTCTAAAGTATCTGCCCAACAACTGGAACTAGATTTAACTGAAATACCTATTAATGCTTTAAAGACAGAAGAAATTGAAAAAGGTACCATAGAACTAGAAGTCGCAGGAGAGTCAAAGAAAAGTAGTTTTCAAGTTAATTTTATTACAGAGGAAATAGCCTCAGAAAACAAAAAGAACTTAAAGCTCAATGCAGGGCTTTATCTAAATAATTTTAATGAAGTTGTACTTTCAGGATTGGTAGGTGAAGCTCAATATGATGTTTTTGAGATTAGTTCTGATTTAAATAATATCACTCAAATTCCATTAAATTTTGTTGCTCATAAGAATGGTGAATTTGAATTTAAAGTTAAAAATTGGACTGATATTCCTGAAGGATGGGTTATACAAGTAGAAGATCTTAAAGAGGAAAAATCCTATGAACTGCATGAAAATTGGTCAATAAAGTTTAATTACTCCGGTATAAATAATTCAGAATTAAAGGAGGTTAAATTTCCTTCAACGGAAGAACGATTTGTGATGAAAGTAATACCTGAAGCTTTGGTTGATGCTGAGGGAGATGATCTGCCAAGCTCTGCTGAGTTACATCAAAATTATCCGAACCCGTTTAATCCAAGCACAACAATTTCTTTTTATATGGCGGAAGAAGGAAACGTTAAACTTTCAGTATTTAACATTGTAGGCCAACCTGTTGCAGTACTTTTACAGGGAAATAAATCTAAAGGTGAACACACACTCGAATGGGATGCATCAGATATGCCAAGTGGAATTTATATTTACCAATTAGAAGTAGGTACCAAAGTTATGACAAGAAAAATGACGCTTGTCAAATAATAGAAATCATAATTAATCCAAAAAATCCATCACTCAGAAAATGGTAACTAAGAATATTCAAGGTATCGATGTTCCTGAAATCGGTCTTGGCACTTTTAAACTCATCGGCAAAGAATGTGAGCAAATTGTAAAATTAGCATTGAATCTAGGCTACCGTCATATCGACACCGCTCAGATGTATAAAAATGAAAGAGAAATTGGCTTAGGAATTAAGCAGGCTCATATTCCAAGAGAAGAATTATTTATTACCACTAAGATATGGAACACAAACATGGAGCCGGATGATGTAATAAAATCAACGGAGCGTTCTTTGCAGGATCTTGATGTTCCTTACTTAGATTTATTGTTAATCCACTGGCCAAATCCTGATGTAGATATAGAGCAAACAATTGAAGCCATGCTTTCAATTCGAGATCAAGGTAAAGCGTTGAATATCGGAGTTAGCAATTTTCCTATGAAGCATCTCAAAGAGGTGAACGATGAACTTGTAGCTCCTATTTTTTGTAATCAGGTTGAGTATCATCCACTCTTAGGTCAATTTGATTTACTGGATTATGCAGCAGATAATGATTTGATGGTTACTGCTTACAGCTCATTAGCTCAAGGAGAAGTGCTTCAAAACTCATTGCTTCAAGAATTGGGTAAAAAGTACGGTAAGTCACCAGTTCAAATTGCACTTAGATGGTTAATTGAGCAAGAACAAGTAGTAGTAGTTCCAAAAGCTTCTACAAGAGAGCATCTGGAAGAAAATAAAGATATCTATGACTTTGTATTAGAAGATGATGATTTCTATGCCATTGATGAACTACGAAAGGATCGTCGATTAGTAAGACCAGACTTTGAACCTGATTGGGATGCGGTTTAATAAATAGCATGAGTTCGAGATATTATCTTCATTTGCTCCAAAGGAATGCCTTTGGCACGAGCAGAAACAAGCACTTTTTGAACTAAATGCCATTGAACTGCGAAGCAATCTCATGAACAAATACTTCTTATTGGAGATTGCTTCGGGACTAAGAAATCACTTTACTATCCCTAAGCTTATTCTCCTCGCAAAAGGAGCGCTTTTTTATCTCGAACTCACGTTAATTGATTTTGGGGCTGAAGTAGCTAAAATCAGCTAAGAAATCTAATTGCTCAATGATATTCTGCTGATTGTAGGTCTGTCAACACATTCAAAACATCCAAAAATTCGTTCTTAAAATCCACAGGCAAGATTGATCGAGTTGTAAGAAATGAAAACGTCCTTAAGTCTGAAAAGGAGTTACAACCCCTTGTCTGACTGAGAAGGGGATCTTATTTTAAGCCTAAGTTAAAAGCCACCGTTCGGTGTAAAATCAACGGCAGTAAATTTATTCTGCGAAAAAAAATTCAACTTTCTAAAAAAAAAGTGTAACAAATCTCTTTGAGCTTTCTCTTGTAAGTAACGTCTGTCTAAATATATGTTAGGATGTACGAATAAGCTTGTGATTCACAAGCTTGGTTTAAGAATGGGTGTTCATGAGTTCAGTTAGAAATTTTACTAAGAGTTTTATTCGTTTAGCGCTAATAATTTTTGTTGGTTTATCAGCACAGGGTTCTTACGGCCAGGCAGTTTCGTTTGATCTGGATTATCTGATGAAGACTAAAGTTTCATCAAATACCTCGCAGTTCTATAGAAAAGGATATACTTCAGAATTACTCGCCCACCCTGAGTACAAAGATATTATGGAAAAAAGTAAACGACTTAAACTCAACATTGAAAAAAGAAAACAAAAGAGAATTTCCCACAATATTGGGGATGAAAAAGAATTCTTTGTAAGAAATATTTTAACAGGAAATACATGGCTTACCACAACCGCTGTACTGAGTTTTAAAAATTCTCAAGTTAATATTTGGGTTCAGAAATCAGCATACGATACGCTGAATAACACGCAAGATTTTCAAAATATATTAAACGGCTTTGATGAACTTCTTTTTAATTCCACTCCGATTAATTCGATCGATTCCGAAAAAGGTGTACTGGAAATTCTGAATGACTATGTTGGTAAATTTCCAAATGTAGATGGCGATGAGACTCTGGATGTATTGCTGCTAGATATACAGGACAACTTCGAAGAGACCGGAAGTTTTGTAGCCGGGTTTTTTGATCCGGTGAATCTCTTTGAGTTTGAGTTTTCCAATGAAATGGATCTGATCTATCTGGATTTGTATCCAACTGTACTATTTAATGAAGAAGTAAATGTAGAACGTGCAGTATCAACTTTTGCCCATGAAAGTCAGCATCTTATTCACGCCGGATATGAAGGAGAAGAACCGGAACTAGTATTCATAAATGAAGGTTTTTCCGAAGCGGTTGAAATTTTATGTGGTTTTGAACCACGAAGTGAAGAAGGTTATCAGAAATTTCCATTACGTGGATTATTGAGCTGGAATTACGAAAATCCAATTCCGGATTATTCAAGAGCATCTCTTTGGACACATTATTTAATAGAACAGCTTGGGCCTTCATCTCTGAAAACACTTGTTCAAAATCCGAGAATCGGTTATCTAGGGTATGAAGAAATAATAGAATCCAGTTCAGCATATACATTTGAGGAGACATTTCGTAATTGGGGAATAGCGCTGCTCATAAATAATACGGATAAACAAAGAGAATTCGGATATATTCATCCACAAAGAAGAGAACCGGTTTTACTCACATCTCTGTCAGTATCGAGGCTGCCTGTTGCTTTTAGCGGGGCTATGCCTGGTCTTGTTCATATTCCGGTCGGTTTTAATCTAACCAGTGAACTGAACTTTGAAATTGGAAATCCAGCTTCAGGTAATACATGGGTGAATTCCATTTCGAAGTATCCTGCTACTGAAGAAATTGAGATTCAGATTTCTGATTCGCCATTCATTGCAACAACTGCTCAAAAATTTAAATACGGTGATATTGAGACATTGATCTCATTTGTAGGAGAACCGGATGTAACAGAAACTCAAAGCCTGAGTTTTTATTCAGAAGGCATAAAATCGGGAAGAGTTTTAGAAAGAGAATATGGAGATGGAAATCCGGATACATTTTACCAAAATGCTTCTTACTTATCTCTCAATAATGTAAATCAAAGAATAGGAGTGGTATTTGCACCAACACAAACCACGTATTGGCTGAAAGAACTTGGAATAAGAACGCTTTTTAAATCAGAACTGGAAGGTTCCGGTGTTGATGGAGGTGAAACAAGAGATTTTGAGGTTGATATATTCACTTTTACACAAGGAAAACCTGATCAGCAGCTAATCCCAACTACAAAAATAAATGCAACCAGAGAATCCGGAAAACTGGTTGAAGAAGTATTTTCATTATCCGATTTCTATGTAGAATTATCATCAATCTCGGACAGTATTATTATAATTATTGGTAACGATGAAGACGACCAAAACTTCATTGCACTAGGGATGGATAAAGGAACAGAGAATGCGTCATTCTTTTCGGAAGCTACAGATAGCTGGGTTTCACTTTCCGAAAAAAGCATAGGCAGTAATTCACTTTCCAACTGGAATCCTGTTATTCAGATGAATGCAGTGCTTCCTGAAGTGAGAGAGGAAAACACAACTGCTATTCAGGAAATTGAGTACAACTTTAATGAAGTACTGATAAAAGTTATGCCCGTAGAAGAATACGACACAACTTCTGTACATCTGATTGCTAAGTTACCGGACGGAAGCTTTAGAAAAGGAGGCTTATCCTCGAAAGAAGACAACGGGTATATATTTACACTTCCTGTTTTGGTGAATGGATCTTATACACTTACTGCGGGTTATCAGTCGCCTGATTCTGAAATTACTTACACCGATCAACAAGAATGGAGCATTGAAATTCCCGATGGTTTTGAACTGAGCAATAATTATCCCAATCCATTTAACCCATCCACTACTATTCCATTTATCCTGCTGGAAGAAGCAACCATTGAATGGGAAGTTTTTGATGTATTGGGAAGAAGAGTCACGGGGGTTGATCCCAGACTATTTACTAGCGGAGAACATAGACAGGAATTCAATTTAAACGGATTCGCTAGCGGAATGTATATAGTACGTGCTACCTTAGAAAGAGAACGAGATGGAACAACAAAATTCAGAACTCAAAAAATTATGCTTATTAAATGAATAATATTGACAGTCATTCCGCGGCGAATGCCGTGCCAAAGGCATCACTTTGTGGGAATCTCGATTTTTTTGAAGAAAAAGGTTTTTACAAAGAGTTGAAGCTTTGTTAGAGATGAATCCAAATGGATTTTGCATAGATTTTTTGGAAACGCTCTAACCAGGAGCATTGGATTGAGGTTAAATTATGCTTATAAAATGAAAATTTAGATTTGAAATAGACTAGAAATAATCCTGACAGGATTTTGATTTGTTACACAGATTGAAAATTCCTCGGTTTGGAATCCTGTCAGGATTAGTAAAAAAATTGTGGCTAAAACTGCAAAATAAAAATGGTGAAAGACAGGATTACAGCCTGCCTTCCACCTTAACAATAACCCCACCGATTGCTCGGTGGAATTACCATAACAAAACAAAAATACAATGAAAACAGAACTAAACTCAATAAACCAATTTCGGATGGCTTTTTTGCTGATCGGAATGGGAATATTGCTTTCATTTGCATGTAAGCAAGCAACGGGCTCTTTAGATATTTCTGAAGAAGAACCAATCATAGAAGATTTAAATATTAATGTTAAATACGCAGAATCATACGACCAAACCGTAACTACTTTTTCCCGAATATGGCCGGAAGGCATATCTGCCGGATTCGGAAAAGGGAAAACTTCCTCAGGTGGAGAACTTTTGGTGGATTATGAGAGAACCCGTGAAGTACTCGCTTTTGATGAAGACGGCTACATGAGTACAGTCTCGGAGTTTCTGGAAGGGGACGGAGAAATGAATATGCCTGAAGAGGCTTTCAATGATCTGAAAGATATAATGCCTGCCAGATCCAATGACTACGATCCTGTGGTTAAAACGGTGATGGAGGGTGGAAAAACATTTCAATATGGAAAGTCTGGAAATTTGAAATACCAGTTTGAATATGATCCTGAAGTTTTCAGAGTTACTCAGGCGGAATTAGACAGTATGGAAGTTTGGGCTAATGCTTCTGATGACACTGATCAATCAGTTCAGAGAAATCTTATAAACCTGAGCCAACAAAATATAAACTTTGAAAGAGTCGGAGACTTTCATGTTTCCTACCAGGTAGAACTTGGTGATGAAGAAAGAAAACATGGAATAGCTACCTATCAATATGTTGATGACTTGAGAACAGGGTTAACAACTCAGTTAGTAGTGCTGAGAACGGATGGCAGATACGATTCTATTGTAAGAAATATGTATCAAACCGTAAATAAAGTCCCCGTTTTGACTTCCGAAACAAGGTACACCTTTGGAGAAGTAAAAGGAGAATGGTCGATTGCATACCGCCAGCGGACTACAAGAGAAAGTATAAACGTAATCAGAAATTAAGAGGTAATGACATGAATATTCAAAAAATAATTGTAATAATTGTACTGTCAATAATAGCGACAGGAAGCGCACTTAGCCAAAAGAAAATTGGTGTTTTTGTACATGGATTTAATGGCTCTTCTGAAAAATGGACAGTTGAAAGTAAGGTTCCACAAAATTGGAAAAATGATGGAGTCATTGATGATTTTGTTGCTTTGGATTATAAAACAGAGGAGCTAGCAACTGAACAGTCTCAAGGAATACTTCTTAATGAGTTTATAAAAAGGATGGATGCTATTCTTGGAGACCCCTCTGATGATATGAGCGTCACACTTAGCAATCGTGCCAATAATGAATGGATTATTGTTGGGCATAGTCTTGGCGGTATTGTAGGTCGGTTACTTTACCCAAAGTTACGACAAGCAGGTTTCAATGTAGTTGCAGTTACGTCTATTGGTGGGCCTTCACAAGGAGCGGCGGCGGCAGATGTAGATACATTGCTCATCGAAAATCAAATCAACAGAATTAAAGACAACTTCAAAAACGCAACTGATAACGAATGGCCTTTTTTATCTTATATACTTAATTGGCAGCAAACATTTAATACCTTTGGGAGTTTACTTGGAACTAATCCAGGACCATCCCATAGAGAAAGATTGGAAATGATACCAACGTATCTTGAAATAGCAAAAGATTCTGCAGTCGGTTATTCCAAACGTGTACTTAAATCAGGCGCAAACAATAAAATAGGGGTGAATGGAGAATTAATAAAAGACATTAATAATTTTCCCAAGAATAACATCAATTTTCATCCACAGAACTATCTATCTATCATTGGAGCTGAAAAAGATAAGGCTCCTATCAGAATGATAGGGCATATTTTTAATGATGAGAAAACAAAAGATGAAGTTAGTAATTTGGAAGATCTCGATAAGTTTAATGAAGATTATATGGGACGAAATCAGAATCACTGGGATAGAGTAGGAGATCGTTGGTCATGGTGTGCTTGGTTTTCAAGTAGTTGTAAGAGGTCGAGAGACACTGCAAACCGAAAAGAAGGATTCTGGAAAACAGCTCGTCGAGAAATAAGTGATTTAGGTAAAACCTGGTCCACGATTATTAATTCGTACAGACTAGTTCCTGTATCTTATCGTACTTATATACCTCCTTGCCAAGAAAATTTCGAGAACCCCGGGTTTGGAGGAATCAAGCTTGATGAAGAGATATGCTCTCAAAATCCTAGTGGGGAATATCGCTATGAATATGGGACTATGAAAGTATCAGACAAAAATGACGGAGTGGTTAACATCCACAGCGTGCTGTGGAGTAAAGGGGATGCGTTTAACAGCTTGCATAACCGATACTTTAGTGATGTACAAATCAATGCCAATGGCGTTGATGTAGGAGGATACAACCACTTTGAGCTACGTAATTACAGTCGTGCTTATGAACTCAAAGATAAGAATGAGAATATTGGGTTTCTAAAAGGATCTAAAAATCCAGCGATGGAACGAGTTGAAGATTGGATAAGTGACGGCTTCGAGTTTTAAATATTAATTGCAGCCTCATTGGGAATGAGGCTGCATAACTTTTACTATTATGAATAAAATTATTTGTATTTCAATTCTTGGATTACTTGCGTCCTGTTTTGGCTCTCCAACCGATGAGCCTAAGGAAGATGTAGAATTACTTCAACTTTGGAGTGTCAATCATGGAACAGCAGGAGACGCACCTCCCGTAATTCATGAAGACAAAATTATTATGTCCGGCGGGCTATTTGTATATGCCTTAGAAGAAGAAACGGGAGAAGAAATTTGGAAATATCAGTTTGAAGATGATAATATACTACAAGGGAGAATTTTTCTAATTAATGGGAATCAGGTAGCTGTTGCTCATACTGATAAAATAAGAGCATGGAACATTTCAAATGGATCTTTAGAATGGGAATTTGATTATGAAGCTAATAAATTAAAACCAAGGCTTATAGGAAAACATGTTTCTTTTCAAAATAAATATGGGTTTACATCTGAACGCAGTAAGCTTTTTGTACTCAATAGGTCAGGAGATATAGAAATGGTAAAATATTTGGATAGTGAATTTGGAGTGCAAGGATTGACCTTTTTTAATGATAAGCTATATGTGAGTCAAGGTAACACCATACATGGTCTACTAACAATAGGAAGAATTACGGTACTAAATGCTCAGACAGGAGATAGCTTATGGGCTTATAATACGGAACGAAGTGGATTTAGTGAAGCTCCCATTATTGAAGATGGTATTCTGTACGCAGGGACAATTGGTAATTCTCCAGAAAATACATTCGTAGCCTTAGATGCAGAAACAGGAGAACTTATCTGGGACTTTGTTAGTAATAAGTATTTCACTGAGTCTTTTATAGTTGGTCTCAAATATATTTATTCAAGCACAGGTGGAACTATATTTGCTCTTGATAAAGCCACTGGGAATTTAGCTTGGACATTTACTTGGACAAGCTCAACCTTGGTCAAACCAGTTTATCTGGAAGGTTATGTTTATCACTCCGATCATGGTCGTTTGTTCGTAATTGATGGAGAAACAGGTGAATTGGTTCATGAAGAACCGTCCCCAGGAGGCTTCATTTGGCACGTAGCTGCATCATCAGACAAAATATTTGTCCAAACCAGTAAT
>TARA_R110002072_G_scaffold146862_1_pt1 | contig 19658 bp, 33 predicted proteins | sample TARA_R110002072 | Tara Oceans TARA_R110002072 (sample SAMEA4397118) | marine metagenome | biome: Polar Biome; feature: [SRF] surface water layer (ENVO:00010504); material: water (ENVO:00002006), including particulate matter (ENVO:01000060) such as... | depth 5 m | reverse complement strand
AAGAAATTTAATAAATTCCGTAAGGAAGTTAACAGAGATTCTGAACGTATCTTTGGTTTAATGACAGGTGATCGTTCAGACATAGACAAAGCTATTCAACTTATGACTGAGCTACATGAACGTATAGCTCTATCAGGTTTCTCATCTTCTGATATGGCAACATTACGTAAATCTACAGGCAACTCCCTTGAGAAGAGTTGGTCTAAAATACAAACTAATCTAATTGAACAAGACAAGCTGTACGCCTTGAGAGCTGCACAGTCTATCCTGAAAGGTGTCGAATAATGGCTGATCTCTTTGCCCCTAAGCTACAGTCTGAAGTAGCATATGAACGTCCAGTAGAAACTCCATCAGCACTAGGTACACTTGCTCGTCTGGGTGAATCCTTTATTGACCAATACGGTAGGAGTCAAAGAGGCGGTGGTGCATCTGGCTCTACTAGTGTAGATCCTAACCTTGCAAAATTTGCTCAAGGCTTGGAACGTGTAGAATCTATAAGAGATCAAAAGGGTGAATCAGCTGCTCTTCTAGCAGAACGACAGTTAGCTAAGAACTTTGCTACAGCAGGTATTGAATTTGGTAATGAGTATGAGGATATTTACACAACTACAACAGGTCGTCAGTGGGCAGGTTATGGTCGTGATGTACAAGCTATGATGCTAGACGAAGCATTGAAAGACTCAGAGGTACAGGCTTCGTACATATCATCCTTTGTTACTTTACCTAAAGATGCTACTCAAGATCAACGTATCGAATATGCTATAGGGCAGAAGGCTACCATCAACGCAGCAGCTGACGTTATTGCTAGGTCTAAAGCTGAGGCTGGGTATAAGTGGACAGTACAAACTGAAGCTGCATATGCTGAAGGTATTGACAGCTTTGTTAACGTAGGTATGGGTTCTCTTATACAAACTACTGAAGCAGGTGGTAGAGTAGGACCACAGGCTTTAGCTAATCTACAAGCATCCTGGTCACAACAAAAGGTAGGGCTGTCACGTCCACCAAACATAACTGACCAACAGTGGAAATCAACACAAGATAAACTAAAAACTGTTGATGACATGTTTGCTATGTTAATTAAAGCTTCAAGTTCTGACGTATTGTTTGAAGAAATAACAACAGCATTTTCAAACTCTCTTTTAGAAGAAGGTAATGGTAGTACTACATCTATCCTTGCAGCAGCATCTGCTATTAAAGACCCAGTGTCACTTGCTAATCTATTAGGTGCAGACACTAAGACATTCATCATGGATGTCAGTAAGTCAATAAACCTAGACATCACACAACCTGATCTTTTCTCAGGTATCCTGTCACAGTCTGATGCTACAGTTGAGGGTGTTACAGTTTTAAAAGAGTTACCTAAAGAAGTACTAGATAAAGTTTCAGGTTTGTCACCTCAAGAACACTTTGATGCACTTAAAGCTTCAGGTAAGTTAACTTCAATTATTGATCCTAACTCACTGCAACGTCCTGATGGTAAGCAACAGTTCGTAGAGAACGCAGCTAGTATAGGTGCTGTTATGATGTCAATGGAGAACGATGAGTTTCTTTCATCTGACTTCTTAAAGCAGTTAGTAGCTAACCCTAGCTTCTTACGTAACATCACTACACTTGATGGGGTAGATCCTGAAGGTGCAGCAGTTGCACGTTCTTATGTTGTGTCAGGTTTAAACACTGAGCTTGTAAGACAACAAGAAAACCTTAGAGCAGTTGAGGCATCATCTTTAGCTACTTGGACAGGTACTAACTACACTATGGATCTAGCTGACCTAGAAGCTAAGGTTGGTCGTAACCGTATGCTAAGGTTTAATTCTGCACTACAGAAAGAATACGGTGGTGATATTTTAACAGGAGTACGTGACGGATTCAGACGTATGTATGATGTGACAGATCTAGTTCAAATCTCAGGTTTATATAACCTTGACGCAGCTAATGATAGACGTAACTCTATAGGTGTTATCCAAGGTGCTCTCAATATACTTAATCCTATAGAAGTACCAATTGCATCTGATGACTCTAACAATAACCTTACACCTTCTCAAGATGCAGAAGTAACTGCAGCTATCAATGAAGGCCCTAGCTTAGGGATACCCTTAGAAGGTATTGACTTTGAGTCTAATGCTCCAGCTACACCTGCAGAACCTGCTGAAGAGATTGTGGTAACACCTCTTGATCAAGTAGACACTACTGTAGAGGAGACACCTTCCGTTGAGACAGAATCTGTAGATCGTACTCTTACATCTGATCAACAAAATGCTATATCTGACATCGGTGAAATAACTAGAGCTAGTAATGAACCTATTACTACTAGAGCAGGGACCTACTCTTTTACAAAAACTAATAAAGCTATCGAGACATCTGTAAAAAACCCTATCAAACAGGCTTTACTTAAAGGGGCTATAACAGTTGAAACAGGAGGTGCTGGTCCTGTTAGTGAACGGCCTTATCCTTATGCACAAGCTGCTGCAATTCCAGTATGGAAAGCTAGAATGGATGCTGTAGGTTTAGGAACTAATGCTACAGGTGAAGAAATATTTAATGCCGTTTATGCTAATAGAAACGGAAATGGAGACTATGCTTCTGGTGATGGTAACAGATACCGAGGAAGAGGTTTAATTCAAATTACTGGTAAAACAACGTACCAAGGTGTCCAAGATATTTTAAAAGGTCAAGGTATTGATATAGATCTGATAGGTAATCCTGACTTAGCTAATGATAATAAGTATGCCCTTCCCGTTGCTTTAGCTTTCTTAGAATATGCAGGATTAGATGACACCTCTGCAGATACTATCACAACCAACAAACTAAATGACTTTATTAACCCTGGTGCTTCGAGAGAAATAGCTGAAGATCGTTGGGAAGAGGTTATTGACCTACTTGAATTAGCTGGTATGCGAGAAAAAGGTGAAGAGTTAGAGTTACGTAATGAGTACGCAGCTCAAGAAAAAGCAGGGACTACCGCAGATGGTGACATAGGACCTAATAGCAGAACAGCCATGACAAACTATCTTACACAACAAGGTGTAACAATACCTCAAAATATATCAGATGATGACTTAGTTATTCTAGTAAATAGGAATTAAATAAATGTTTGGATTACCATTAGAATTAATCACAATGCTAGGCTCTACCGTTCTCGGTGGGGTCATGTCCATATGGGGTCAAAGCATTAAGGCTAAACAAGAGAACAACAAGATGCTCATGGAACGAGCTAACTTTAATGCTGAACAGGTTAACATAGCCCGTGATGCAGGTAATAAAAATAAACACTTTGCTTGGACACGTAGGCTCATAGCTTTGTCTGCTGTGTTTTCCATCATAGTATTACCTAAGTTAGTTGCTGTATTCTACCCTGAGATAAACGTCATTGTAGGTTACACTGAAGTAGAGGGTGGTATTATTAACTGGATTCTAGGTGGTAACGAAACTGTAAGATGGCAAGCTGCATCTGGCTTTGTCATAACACCATTGGATACTCACATTGTGTCAGCTATAGTTGGCCTATACTTCGGAGCTGGATTTACTAAATGATAAACAAAGATACAGAGTGGCATCTCTCTAAGTCAGTACCCATCACATTAGTATTAGCTATAGTGTGTCAAACCATAGCCCTTGTCTGGTATGTGTCATCCTTAGATAACAACGTAAAGAATAACACCAAAGAAATACTCAGACAAGAGGTACGTATAGAAAGACTAGAGACAGTGGTACAATCCCAGGCTCTAACTCTAGCTCGTATAGATGAGAACATTAAGTCTATAAGAATAATGATGGAAAAGATGAATGCGAAGGATTAGCAGGGTGTTGGTACTGTCAGCTTTATTAGTTGGCTGTACCTCTACAGTACTTGAGTATCCTTCTGTGTGTCCTAACAATGAACCAACATGTCAAAGAAATTTAAATGCACAAACACTATCCCTTATCGGTCAAGCTGAAGCTGCTATTAAACTTATGTGTGAAGACCCTAGTCTTGAAGATGCTATTGGTGAGCAGTGTACTAGCCAATGATGTTACAGGAGACTTTTCCAACAACTACCAAGACAGCACAGTAGATAGTAACAACTCAGAAGAGAGTACCACTAACAACTACAATGCTTCAGGTGCAGGTCAAGCATCTCCTGTCATGTCATCGATAGCCCCTACAGTTATGGGTGCTGGTGGTAACGACTCATGTTTGATGCCAAGTTCTGTAGGTATACAGTTAAGTATCATAGGTTTGTCATCAGGTGTAATGGAGCAAGACCACTCTTGTAATAGACGGAAGAATGCTCGTCTTATAGGAGCACCACAGCAGGTAGGTGGTTTAGGTTTACAGGTCTCAGGGATAAGTATTCTCTGTGATGATCCAGCAGTATTCAAGGCAATGGTTTTAGCTAACACACCATGCCCTGTAAATGATTTTAGCACTGGTAAACTACTCATGGGAAAGAGTGCATTGCTAAAGTATAGAGAGAACCCTTCCGTTTTTGTGGTAGGGTATAAAGAAAATAAGTTATTTTGGGACACCTTGTTAAAGGTAGGAGAGGAATTAGAATCAAATGAAGAATCAAGTAAAGAAACTACTACTAGCAAGCTCAGTCTTAGTGACCGTTTCAGGACAAGCAAACGCACAGACAGGTGAGGAAAAACTACAGGATTTAGTTGACAGTATTAATGTTATAGATAACAGACTACAGTTGTCAATCCAGTTAGGCATAGGTGCTACAGGATATGCTGCGGTAGGTGGTGTTGTTGTCGATGGCTCAATGGACGATGGTCATATCTCTAGTACAATGCTTACAGCTTACCTAGATGCTGTAGATCAGGTGATGGAACATGACTATGCTACGGCTACAACAGCAGAACAACTATTCATACAGGAACATGTAGCTTCTATGAACAACCTAGCCTTAGCTGTTGACACATTAGTGGATGCTACAGATGTTCTTATGACAGCTACATCAGTTGCTGAAGTTGCAATGGAAGCTGACACAGCACCTGAGCAGGTAGCTCTACAAGATATGTTAGCTACAGATGAGTACTCTATAGATGCAGCTGAAGTAGATACATACAACCAGGCATTAGATTCTGTTGAAGGTTATGCTCAACAAGCTGGTGCATTCATGGCTGCTGCCAACAACGAAAGCTTAACAGCAAGTATTGACAGTTATGCATCACAGAATAGCATTGTCATAGGTAACTACTCAGCACTGACATACACACAAAACCTTGACGAGTTTGTCATTACATGGGATAATTACGGTAATGCTACAGGTTGGAATGGTTATCTAACAGATGACATGAAAGATGCTAATGATATTTATGGTGCTGCTACTTACATAATACAGCATGGTTCATTAGCTAACAGTGAAGGCTAACCATGATTGAAGATGCAGAAGTAAAAGTTGGTAAGTTTACATTCAAGGGGTGGTACATAGCTGCCGCCCTGCCCATACTAGGATCTCTTAGTGGTGGTATCTATTACGGATATGACACATTGCAAAGATTCTATGATGTTGAATCAGGTATAAAGACTGTTGTTTCTAAGTCAGCTACATTTAACAGTAAGGCAACTGAACTTAGCTCACGTATTCAAACACTAGAACAGGCGGTACAAGACAATGACGTTAGAGGACTTAACACAAGGTTGGCTACGGTTAGCACACAAATGCAAACAATCCTGGAACAACAGAAAGAGTTGCTTGACTTACGTAGTCAAGTTGAGAGATCGACTGGGATCACTGATAGTTTGGGTGATAAGCTTGACAAATACCAAACGGAAATAGATGACATATGGAAAGCATATGATTCCCTAGTTGACAATCCATTAAAGTAATGAAAGAATATTATGGCAAGTAACCTTAACAAAGCAAAGATGAAGTGTAACTCTCCTAAAACTACACCTAGTCACAAGACAAAGTCTCATGTTGTCAAAGCATGTGCTAATGGTAAGGAGAGAATCATAAGGTTCGGACAGAAGGGTGTCAAAGGTAGCCCTGATGGATCAGCTAGAAACAAAGCATTTAAAGCAAGACATGCTAAGAACATTAAGAAAGGACCAATGAGTGCAGCTTATTGGGCAAACAAGGTGAAGTGGTAATGGTTAAAGGATTATGGGAAAACATACATGCTAAGAGAAAACGGATAGCATCTGGATCAGGTGAGAAGATGAGGAAGCCAGGATCTAAAGGTGCTCCGACAGCTAAGGCACTAAAAGATTCTAAGAAGAAAAAGAAAAAGAAATAAAGAAAGCCCCAAGGAGAAATCCAAGGGGCTTTACTTTTATGTATCTATGTACCAACTTAAACATTGGAATGCTTTTATGTTCCAGTCTTTGATTGTGAGTAGTTCTCTTACACCAATCCTTAAACTGTATTCACAATCATCCATATTGTCATAGACTGTCTGGTCAGTTGAAGTTAAACAGGTTGTTGTCTCCAAGTAACACAGCAATATAATAGGCGTAAACATTATTCACCTTCCATTTCCTTTATTAAATAATCCAAGTACCACCTTGCCTTACGTAGATCCTGTACAGGTTTACTCTTGTACCTGAATCTGTGTAGGTACTTCTTACAGTTACCCTCTAGGTATCCCATGAACATCATGTGATCCATGTTGTCTCTCATATACTCTATGCATTCTATTCTACCATTACCGTAGTGTGGTGGTTGGTTAACAACATCTTCAGCTTCTTCCATCATAGGATGTTCACGTTGTGCATCTAGGTTCCACTTAGCCATCATACAGATTCCTTCTGTAGGTCAATGAGTTCAGCATCTTTGTAAGGTATGTGAAAGAACTTCTCGCCCTTGACAATGTACCTACCTCTAGCTTCCTTCAAGCCCTCTTGTGTAAGCAGAGTATCCTTGATTCTCCATGCTTGCTGCATGTCAGCCCTAAAGATGTAGAAGTTAAGTACACCCTTCTCTTTGTACATGTTGACAAGTCTACCCTTACGTTCAGGTAATCTTATCTCAGCCCATGATGGATTCCAATCACCCTTCCATCCTGTCTTAACCTCAGCCTCATTGAAGTATGTGTAGTCACCCTTCTGTGATACAACATCTACATTGAAGTCTTCCTTAGTACTGACGATGGTATGCCCTACACTCTCTAAGTACTCTGCTAGTCTGTCCTTAGCTTTACCATCGTATGCTTCGTACAATGCTCTGCTGAATGGTCTCTTAATCATTGCCATTATATTTTTCCTTCCGTAACTGTAGGGTCTAAGAACACTCTAAGATCTGAGTAACCACCAATGAGTGAACCGTCTGATGAGAATATTTGTGGTACAGTTTTGATACGTGAACTCTTTAGTAGTGTCAAGATCCATTTAGAACTATCAGATTGTACGTTGTATTCTGTGTAACCCTGTCCAACTTTGTCAAGTAGAGCCTTAGCTGAACCACAGAAAGGACAATCGTCTTTTGTTATTATAGTATACATGTTAACCTTTCTTTATGTTAACCCCTGGATTGCTCCAAGGGCTAGTATGACTGCGATATATATTCCTATTGAAGTCATCATTACACTAAGTCCACTATTTCACAGCTGTCACCACTACAAGCTAAGGTTTGGCTACCTGATGTATTGTCTTCACTCTCGTACTCAGAAAGCAATGACCAATCAATTCTGTTAGGCATACCACCCAGTGCTTTTAAGTAAGTAGTCTTGTCACACTCTTGGTATGGTGCTTGTTGGTATGTGTGCTCACTGTAAGGTAAGAACGAAACACCTGACATCTCATCGAAATGTTTGTAAACGAATGCACCAACCTCAAACCATTCATCACCCTTAACATTAATAGTTACAGATGGTTTATGTTCACACCAATGACGTTGGTAAGCTAACCACATCTCTAGCTGCTCGATAGCTGACATATCAGATGTAACCACAGCCTTATTAGGTGCTTTCATAGGGAAGCTGAACACTGTAGTCTGCTCAGGTTTGAATGCTTCAGGTTCGTTAGGTATACCTTGGTCAATCATAAACTTTGTCAGTGGGTCTTTGTTGTCACCACGTACAGTCCTTATGTAGTACTCAGAGTGTCTAGCATGTATTCCTGATGCACTGTCTACTAGCTGTGACACAGTACCACTAGGTTTTACACAATTTATAGCTGTTGATACAGGTATGTCTAATCGTTTAGCCCATGTAGCATTTGTATCTACAGCTATCTGTTTGAGGTGAGCAAGGGTCTTATCTAAACCTTTGTTCTTCAAGGTCATCAAAGGATTGTCCATGATACCTGTAAGTGACACACCTAACAGTCTCTCCTCTTCTGTGTTATCTTTCCAGATCTTACGTAGGTAAGGGAACTTAGTATAACTAGACTGGATAGTACCTAGGATGGTAGCTAATCGTACCTTCTCAGACAGTGTATCTATAGTATCTGTTGCTCGTACTACAACTTCTGTTAAGTTACAGAACTGAGATGGCCTAAGTATGATCTCACTACATGGGTTAGTTCCGAACTCATAGTCAGCATCACGTCTACCATTCTTAGCTGCTTGTTTCTTAGATGCCTGACGGTTAAAGATACCTCGTTCACCTGAACCTGATTCAACAAGAGCCATCCATTCTCTCATGAAGGATAAGCTGTCAGGCTTCTCAGTGTATGACACAGAGTTGTTGGCTAGAGCACGTTGTGGATCGTTCTCCCACCATGAACCTGACTTAGCATGACGCATTCTGTCATCAGATAGGTTGCTCAAAGAGATCATTGCTGATCTGCGTACACCACCAACCACAACTACTTCACCTATCTTACACATAACATCATGACATTCTATAGAGGACAGCTTACGATTCTGTGCATCCTTGAATGTCTTAATGGTAAAGTTGAACAGATCAACCAGAGGTGCAGGGCCTGATGCTCTACCACCGAATGTCTTCAAAGGTGCACCTGCTGGACGTACCTTAGATACATCCCATGTTGGTATCTCACCACTGTAAAGTAATGCAATCAGTTGACGTAAAGACTTAGCCCAACCTTCCTTACTGTCCTTGACAACGATGTTAGTCTCACTGTCAAACAGTGTAGGTACTTCAGGTAGCTTCTGTACTGACTGACGTTCAACTGAGAACCCTACACCAGTACCACACAACAGGATAAACATAGCCTCATCGAATGCTTTGATGTCATCAACAGCTACGTAGCTACAGTTGTACATACATGTGTTGTCCCTGTCTGCTGCCTTACCTGCTGTCATTAAAGATCTCATGCTAGGCATTACATCTAAACTTAGGATAGCTGTCTCTAATTCTTTCCTAGTAACAGTGTCTACAAGCTTACCTATAATATTCTTTGTGTATCTTTCAACAGTCTCATCCCATGACTCACGCCCCTTACCTTCTATGTACTTAGCATAACGTGACTTGTGTATGAATGATTGATAGTCTGTTGGTAAATAATTATTGCTCATCTCTTATCTCCTGATCCCTTGAGGACACCACGTTCATATCTATCTGCCAACTTATCTACATTCCTTTGTGCTAGTGATGACAGGCTAGTGTTGTGTGCCCTAGCAAACTCACTGACAAACCATAGCACATCCCCTAGTTCATCTAGTATCTCACCATGTGGGTATGCCTTATCCTTACGATACCACTTAGCTAACTTACCTGTCAGCTCACCAACCTCACCTGCTAAACCTAAACTTAAATACTCTAATGTTCTATCTTTAGGATATACAGCAGTAGTTGCAGCTAACTTCTGGTACTCATCTAATGTTTTTACTTTACTCATTCCTCTATCCTTTTCCACTCTTCCATTTCTACATCAAGATTAAAGTAATCATCAATGTCTATTCTTTTTTCTTCTACTAACCAAGCTACCACAAATTCCTCTGGTATTTCGTTCTGTTCTAGCAGAAGTTCTAGTCCGTAATTAAGGACAAGAGCACGAATCTTACTATCAAAATCAAACATTGTCAATCACCTTTTCTTTTCTTTTGTCCATTCGACAGGAATAATTTCTTTAGCATACTTGAATCCGTTCTTATCACACCAGTCACCGTATGTAGTCTTAGAACCCTTGTATAATTTCTGGTTAGGGTTGCTGAATACAAATCTTATGTCATGTTCTGGGTGTTGTGCTTTAACCATCAGGTGTTTGGTTCTATCTGAGTGAATGAACCGCCCTTTGGTTTCTATTATGATACCGTTACTCAGCACGAAGTCAGGGGTATATGTTTTAAATCTTAGGTCTTGCCATTTGATACGCATCTTTTCGTATTCAAACTTGATCTTTAGTTTCTTGAGGTAGGCTGCTGTCCTCTTCTCTAAGCCTGATCTGAAACGCATTTAGGTGGCTCCCATATTTGGTTCTCGTAACGTCGAAGCCAGAGTAGTCTAGCATTCTCTATGACCCTTGCTTCCTCACCACTGTAGGAACGTAAGCATTCCTCATACATACCAGCCTCAGTTGTACAGTCAGCCAGGATCTTCTCAGCTTTCTTAGGGCCAATACCGTACAAACCAATGATGTTGTCAGCCGTGTCACCTGTAAGTATCTGTGTATAGAAGAAACGTAAGCCTTCAAACTCACCCATCTCTGTCATAGTACGTCTGTTAGGGTTGTAGTGTGAGCATGGTATCTGCAGCATGTCCTTGTCTATAGATATGACAATAGATTCTTTACCGTAGTTGGTAGCCCATATACCACACAGGTCATCAGCCTCTTCATCTACTGACACAATAGCATTCCAGTTGTCTATCATGTGCTGACGTATAGCTTGTAGGTGCTGAGGTTTCTCTGCGTTCTTTCTGTTACCCTTGTACTCATGGGTAATCGAGTAGTCATACCTGAAGTTACCCTTGCCTGTCAGGAATACATGGTACTGCTCAGGGTCTAGTTCCCACATAACTTCGTTGAGTGCTTGCTCAAGTATCTCATCTAGCTTGTCTAGTGCATCCTCAACAGGATCGTTCTCACATGAGAAGGCTGCTCGGTATGCAAACGGATCACCATCTACCAGTACTTGCTTAGGTTTCATCATGTACTGCACCCACTACTTCCCATTCTTTAGGATCTATGTTCTCGAAGAACCTAACTAACTCCTCTTGCGTTAACTTAACTAAAGCCTTTGTTGTTTTGTTTTGTAGAACTTGTTTCATGGGAGTATCCTTTATATTAATTTTAATTGGATTGGTTTTCTGTACACTTCTTCTAGTCTTGGGTGAAGTAAATCAGAAAACTCTATGTCGCAGAAGTTACCGCAGTCAGGCATAATAAACTTTTGTTTACGTCCTGCCTCTGGATCTAGTTCATCTAAGAATGTATGTCTGATGCAACTGTTTCCTACAACTCTTTCAGCTTTAGCCATACGATCAAAGGTTTCAGGAAAGTCTTATCTTATCTTATTCCAATAACCCATACCACCTTTGACACAACCAATACAGTTGTTGTTACCATAGCCTAAGTGATACATCGTAGGTCTCTCAATACCCTGCTTCTCTAAATAAAACAAACTTTCTTCTTTACTCATTTTGTTTTGTATCAAAGGGAACAAAGGTTTAGCATCTGGGTATTGCTCTTTAAATCTTATAGCCCTATTAATTTCTTTCTTTGAATACTCGAAGCCAAACACCTGACCATCATAAGATAAAGTTTTCTCTAATCTTTGTCTTACTCTTTTCTTGAGTACCAACGTACATCTAGCACCACCTGGTCCGTTGACATACTTATCCTTTAGTATGACATCAAACTGATCCTTGTATTTCTCAGGTGCTCGTTCAACCTGTATCTCTTTACCATACCAATCTTCACACTGTTCTTTAAATCTTTTATTATCTTCGTGAGAAGAATCTATTTGAAAGTATATAGGCAGCACATTATCTTTTCCGTACTCATCTATTGCTAACTTTGTAGCTACTGCACTGGTTACACCTGCTGACCACCATGCTATTATCATTGGTACAATCCTTTAATTAAAAGGAGCACCCCAATTAAGGGATGCCCAAGTCGGGGGAGGGAAATCTTACCAACGATCTTCTGTGGCTAATTCTTGATAGGGTACATGCTCTAAGATACCAATCTTTTCTAGGCGTACAGATGCTGTTGATCCTTCACCGTAAATAGATAGCTTAACCTTAGCTGTTGTACCATTACCTAGTGCACCATCAACAATGGAATCCCATGGTGTACTTGTAGTACCCTTGGTTACAGCAGGTGCACCACCGAAGTCATCAATGCCTGATGGGTGTACGTTAGGGCGTTTAAGTTTCATACCCATCTTACCATCTGCTGCATCAATAGGTTTAATCATTTGATTACCCATTGCTGTCTCAGGGAAACCCATAGCAATCATACGATTAACTTCGTCACTATCTATAGGTACAAACATGGTGTTGTACTGACCTTGGGTAGCTTCGTGATACTCTGAGTTGTCCATGTTGTCTTGGAACAAACGAGCATAGTAAAGTGATCCTTCGAATACACCGTACTTTGTTTTCTTTTTCTCAGCCATAATATTTTCCTTTACTTAGCTTCTGATTGATTGTTCTATTTGCTTAACTTAACTAATGTAGTTTGTCAAGTAAATTAGTGAGTGTCTCTCCAGTTGCGTCCGATGTCTGTCGAACCTGCTAACGGACAGACCATATTGAATTTCTCTCCGATGTCAACGAAAGATTGACGTTGTAATGCACCTAACTCTTCAGCTGTTGCATAATTACCACACACCTCAGTCTGCCATTCGTCGTGAGGCCATGTGACAAGCTTAAAGTCTATGCCTTTAGCCTTAGCTTGGCGTACCCATTGAAGAGCTGAGTGTTTCATAATGACAGACTCACCATTCTGCAGCATACCTGCGAGTGTCTTATGTTCAGATGGTACTAGAACCTTACGTCCATCCATACCCTTGAACCAACCACGTTTAGCTATGTGTGGTATCACTTTCTTCTTGAGGTTTGCAAGCCCTTGTATTGATTGCATAAAGTTCTCGACACACTGGCTCGCCTCACGTTGGTTGACCCTTAGTATCTGTGCTATCTTACCTGTACCTGCCCCTAGAAGGAATGCATAGATGAAAGTCTTGGCATCATCTCTTGTTATGTGTGACATGCCCAGTGCTTTCTTGTTCAGGTTGTGTATGTCAGTCTCGTTCTCTTTCTTACCTGACACAATAGCATCGACGTACTCCTCTGACTTCATTAGATGGGCAAGTACTCGCAGCTGTATGCCTTCAGCATCTGTACCCACTAGGTAGTTACCCTTCTCGACACCCCACAAGGCTCTGAACTGTCCGTCATACCTATGCTTCACCTCTTCGACTGCTGACTTAGGTGTACCATGAAACTCTGATGGTATGTTAGCTTGGTTAGGGGCCATGTGTGCCATACGTCCTGTCCATGCACCAAGATGTATGAACCTGCCATGTATTCTGTTGTCATCACCGCAATGACCCAACCATTCTACCAGTGATGATCGTCTACCCTCAAGTGTCAGCCATTCAGCCAATCGTTTACCACCAGGAGGTGCATCGTCAGGTAGTGTCTCAAGGTTAGCTTCAGATAACGTCCACCCATACCGAGCAAACTTATCTCCACGATCTTTGTTTTTGTTCTCTATCATACTGTATGTGTCCTTTTGTTTTCTCGTATGGCTGCCAACCTGCATCCCATAGTCTTTCTATTCTCATCTTAGGTGATGCTGGATTAAACTCTATCCAATCGTAGCACACTAAGTCAGGTGGATTGATTGACCAATCGACAGTTGTCTTAAAGTATTTCTCTTGTGCTTTCTTTACACTTGCCATGGTAGTACCATCCTGTTTCTTTCGGTACTTAATCCTGTTCACTTCCTCTAGCTGTGGTGGGAAGTCACGTTGAAAGCTATCTGTTAGCTCTGCCATACGCAACTCAACCTCATCTAGTAGGTGTTCAGCCTTATCTTTCTCGAAGTAAAACCCTGCTGCTGTCATCTCTTCACATAAAATCTGTATGTCATGCTCACATTTGATAGCATCCTGTAGGTCAGGGTCAAAGATTGTAGCTTTAAACTTATTGTATAGCCTAACTGTAACCTCAACATCCTGATGACAATAGGTAATCATCTCTTGGGTAAGCACCTCGAACTGATCGAAGCCTATCTTAAACTCACCTAATCTCTGACCCCATGCCTTGAGGCTATGCCCACCCTTGATGCTGTAGTCTATAAGTCGTGACATGATAAGAGTATCAATGATGTCCGATGGATTAATCAGGTCAGGTTGTACCAAACGATTGATTACTTTAACATCGAACCTTATCCCATTGTGAAAGACAAACTTATCTGTCTCATTACACAGCTTAATGAATGCCTCAGCCTGTTCTGGTATGGTACACACGTTAAGAAACTCGTACTTCTCTTTGGTGTCAACATCTTGAGCACAGATCACATGGATTTTGGTAGCATCAAAGGAGTCTGTCTCTATGTCCATTGCTAGTATGCTCATTCGTTGCCTCGATCCACCCATGTCATCCATAGACATAAACCTAACTCGTAAGGCCACACGACAGCCTTAAATCTCATAGAGTTAGCATCTCTTGGTGCTTCAAGTATAATGTGTATGGTGTTCATCAAGACGTAGTGATTGACAACACCCAAGAAATATATACCTGCTGCTATGTATACTAACGGATCATATTCTAGTAGCTGTTCCATTAATACTCCCCATATTTTTCTGATAGGGTAAAGCTATCAGTGTTAAATTTAAGTTGACCTGCGTATCCTGTTGGCCCTACTGGTCTGTTCTTTGTGACTAACAACTTAGTTGTATTCCTTTCATCAACATCCTCTGACATCTTATCTCTTTGTAATTCTACAACGACAGATGCTCTTTGTTCTATCATACGACAGTACTTAACAGCACCATCATCATTTGTATGTCCTATTGTTACAATGCCTACGCCTAGTTCAGCTGCAAGCTTACATAATCTGACAGATAGGTCAGCAAGAAACTGTTCTTTGTTTTCATCACCACCCATGTTAGCTGCTATGTCCTGTATAGGTTCAAAGAATATGTACTGAACACCACAAGCCTGAGACAGGTAACGTATGTGTCCTAGTATGTCAAGTGGATCGTCCTCGTCATTCAAAAAGAATTGATACAGTCTCTCATCCTTGGTTAGCTTAACGATAGCATCATGTACTCTCTGTTCAGCACCATCCTGAGCTATCAAATCCTTACGTGTTAGGTTCTGGTTCAATTCGTATGACACCAATCCAAGTAATGAACGTAGCTTTGTCTCTTCCATGTGCCATGCTGCAATGTTTATCTCAGGGTGGTTCGTTAGTATGTGGTACTCTAAGTATCTCATAAACTCTGTCTTACCTATGCCAGTCTGAGCCTTGAACAATGTGAAGTGTCCTTGCATAAGCCCCATGCATAGGTCATCGAACTCCTGGACACCTGTCTCTACATACACATGGCTCTCACTCGTGTTGTACATCTTAAGGAACTGATCTGATGTATTGATTATGTTCTCAGGCGTATACTTCTTAGCATTAAACCATGCATTGTAAAATTCTTTACGTGCTCCTGCCTCAAGGAACTCATTAGCATCCTTGTACTTATCATGCTGCACCCTGTAAACTTTGTTAGGGTATAGGTTAGCTATGCGTTGAGCTACAGCATTCCCTTGTTCATCATGTTCTATTGACAGTATGATCTTATTGAATGACCCTAACCAATCGGCTGTCTTCGTCCATAGCTTATTACTTGGGGTAGCTGATGGTAGTGACACAAAGGCTGATGAATACTTCTCTGAGTTACACATCTGGTATGCTGACATGGCATCTAGCTCACCCTCTGTTACAGTTACGATCTTACCTGACCCTGCATTCCATAGGTTCATACCGAATAGCTCATCTGACTTTAGGTTTGTAGCTCTAAATTCTTTAGGGAAAAACCTAGTCTTGATGCCGCCTGATGGGTATGGGTATTCTTGCTTAACCTCTTTGCCATTGCTATCTACATATGTCTTGACACCATAGTGTCTCATTGTCTGGTCATTGATAGACCTAACAGTCCTATAGACAGGTGTTAGTACCTCGGTAGGCACTGGCTTTATGTTTGTTTGTTGTTGGTTCATATCCCAATCGTCTTTCTCTTGCTCTTGCCCCATGACAGGGTATGTTTCTGATGCCCATTCGAACTTCTTATCCTTAGTCCTTGGGTATTTTCTTTCGCAGCTATGACACCTACCTGAACAACTCTCTAGGTTGTAGCTGAAGGCATCGGTGCTCCCGCAGTCCTCATATGGACATTCTTTGTGGCTTAACCAATTGCTCATAATATCTGATCCCAATAATCTTGTGTAAACATGTCTAAAATGCACAGTATCTCCTTAGATGTCAATGACTTTAAGGCCACTGCCTTTCGACTATCGTTATTGTATGCATCAGTGATAGCAAACTCAGGTACTCTTTCAACTACGAACTGGTGTTCTTCCCAATAGCCTATACCATCCTGCCAAACCTCACCGAACACCTCTATTTCTTTAGTGCCTCTCATTATGTATGTTCTGTATTCCATTTATTTTATTTCCCACTCTTGACAGATGTAAAAATGTTGGTACCCTAGGGCTTGTCCCTGACAAGGGTTCTATAGGTTAATTCTTTAATATAACTATAGTCTTCTTCTATGTCATCTACTGTAGGCACCTTATCCAACCATGCAGCATCATCTATCTCTTTGATTAAATCATCATGGTATTTATGTAATGGTTTATTCTTGCTGTTCATCTGTATCCTCCTCCCAACTCTTAACATGCTTAATGCCTTTTAATTTATCAAATGCTGAACCAACGTAAACTTCGAGCTTATCCCTTCTGTGTGAACAATACGTTTGTATTAACTTACCATCTTTGTCATATGTTTTAACTCTATACATCTAACAGCTCCATACTATCTGAGTATATATTACAGAAGTCTAACCTTTTAGTATCAAACATCTCTATATTTATTAGTTGTTCCAGTACACTACCATCACTCAGCTCAACGTAAAGTGTACCCCATTTGTTATATACATAGGTTACATCCTTATCTGTCATGCCTTTGGGTAGCTCAACGTATGCATTAGCAAAGGCCGTGTAGCTTCCTTCAAGTTTAAGTGTATGGTTCATAACACCCACCCCATTACCTTAGTGATCGTAAAGCTAAACGTAAACATGACACCAATAGTTGCGAAGGCTAGTGTTAGGTATACCAATGCTGTCATAAGCCTATCTTTACGTTGTTCTTTCAGTTTATGTTCTGTTGTATTAAAGTACTTGCTCATTTTGTATTCCTTTCTTTGACCCAAAGTCTTTTAAGTTTATTATTCCTACCGCCTTTTGCACCTGTCTCTCTGCGAGCCTGTTGAGATTGCCATTGGTCACCTTCCTTATAGGTTCTCATGTTGAATACCTCTCTCATTCTTTTGTTCTCTTGCTTGCATACTGTTTCATGTGCAAGCCTAAGTCTATCTTGAACGTCTAACATTATTTGTCCTCCTCCTGGATCTGATTTGTTATTCCTTTAATTGCCTCATACCTTTTGACAACTCTTAGTGCCGCCTCACGGGTGTACGTTGTCTCATAGCATACGACTTCACCAGTCTTATTGCTTATTGTATTCACTATGTATCTTCTCATTTTACTTGCTCCAAGTTACTTAAAATATGTGCTATCACATCGACAGTGAAGCCGTTGCCTAGCATCTTATACCTTTGTGTATTGCTAACGCCTTCAGTGTATCCATCTGGCACTGTTTGAAGACGTTCGCATTCTAATGGTGTTAGCTTGCGCCATGTCATATCATTTACGTATATTACTTTTGGCTCTCTATGACCACCACCCATCGTCGTTAAGGTTGGTGCTTTACCTTCTGGATCATATACCCTCTTAACACTGTCGTGGCCTCTTATATTTGATGCATGACCTGCTAGTATTAATCCCTGCGGTGATGGTTTCTTGGCTACATATCCATTTGCATAACCGTGAGTGCCTGCGCACAATGTAAAAGTTTTTCCATCAAGTGGGTGTATTGTATTGGCTTGGCTTTTATATGTAGGATTTAATTGATTACCTCCTGAATAATTCTTTAAGAGACTATCTCCTGCGGTGTACTTATCATGCACTGGCTCTTGTTCTAATATATCTTTTAGCACTACGCCCTTATCTTTTGGTTGCTCAATGCCTTCGATGTTAGTCCAATAATACCTTTGTCTATTTTGTGCTGACACCAATGCACTATTGATTAGATGCTTATTGACCAAGCCTAACGCCTCTTGAGTATGGTATGTAATGTACTGCTCGAAGTCGGCCTTCATCTTTACATTTTCCATAAGGAATTTTGCTCTTGGATTAGCTTCTAGTACATGCTGTATAATATCTAAGGTTGTCCAAAACAACTGACCCCTTGCATCCCTATCGCCTAGCCTAGCCCCTGCCATGCTCCAAGACTGACAAGGGAAACCTGCTACTATTAAATCTATGGTTGTCCAGTCAACATCCCACTCTCTCCACTTAGTAACGTCACCTAGTGGTATTGTGCCAGGAAAATTCTTTTGGGTAATGCTCGAGGCGTACTTATCCCATTCGGCGGCGTAATATTTTTCTGGCCTAACGCCTAACGATTTAAGGGCTAGTTGCGTGCAACTCATGCCATCGAATAAACTTAATACATTCATTTTAGTTCTACCTCTTTGATTATGAATAAAGCTTTATCCACATTTAATATATCGTCAACACCCCATAGCCTACAATCCTCAGCCCTATCCGATGTCCTTAAAATTTGTGTAGCATATACCTCATAGCCCTCTCTATAAGCTTCTATAGCATATGATTTTTTATATGTTTGTATTTCATTATTCATTTTATTTAATCCCTTTTGTTCATTTGAATATCTGTTTCTAATTTGAATATTCGGTTTAGTATCATATCGTCAAGCTTCCAGAATTCAGATGTTGTTATAACACCTGTTGTAACGAGACGTGAAAGGGATATTTCAAGGGCTTTCAAATCAGATATTGTTACGGCCTTGTTAACTCGTAATAGCATTGCTTTAAAATTAGTCATTTTGTTTTATCCTTTTGTTTTGGTTTAGTATTATCTAGTGCCACCAGTTAGAGATGACACCGATAATAGTAAATTAGTATTTCTTTACCATCTCTACAATAGTATCCACACCATTGTCTAACGTGTAACACAACCTACAATCTTTACACTTTTGCCCCGTGCAATTCTGTTGTTCTTTGTATTCATGTTCTAGTACGTTGTTAAATGTCCTATCGAAATGTTTTGGTGGTTTTGACATGATAGTCGAAACCTTTTGATTTGAGTATACAAGAATAAAGTTTTTCGGCTTGTCTCTATTCTTAAAGTATTTGACAATCAAATCATTTCTCTTTGTCCACAATGCAAAGTTACAATGTGGATTTTTCTTTGCAATCCTTACAAGGTTTTCCAGATGGGTAAGGTTAATCAATTCACCGTGAGCATTGAACCGAAAGAATGCATCTAATATTGTAGGCAATAAATCCATATCAAAAACTCTGTTAGCTAACGCCTCTGAATTCCTTTGCAATGCGGGTTGCATATTCTTTCGATAGCTTTTCAACATTGTGTGTGAATAGCAAACAGTACAAATATTGTCTTTACGAGTTGATGCATTTTGTTTAATGCAATATTCATTTGTCATTGTATTGGTT
>TARA_R110002072_G_scaffold251266_2_pt1 | contig 19696 bp, 21 predicted proteins | sample TARA_R110002072 | Tara Oceans TARA_R110002072 (sample SAMEA4397118) | marine metagenome | biome: Polar Biome; feature: [SRF] surface water layer (ENVO:00010504); material: water (ENVO:00002006), including particulate matter (ENVO:01000060) such as... | depth 5 m | reverse complement strand
CTAAGGGGCGCAGCCCCTCGCGCGCGGCAAGGCCAAGCCCTCCGGGCGCGTCGATCCGTTGCGAAACACAAGAGCCGCCAACGGCGCTTGCGCGCCGGGCGTCCCTAGCGTTTCGGCCGGTCGCCGCGGCCTTGCCCCTTGCTACCCCCGCTCTCGGCGAGGCCAGGGTTCCATGGCGCGGCCCTTACGGGCGGCATGGAACCGAGATCAAGTTTTACAGACCACCAACCTCAGAAAGGAGACTGAACCATGAATAGGCTTACCATTTGCGGCAACATCGGCAAGGTCATGACGGCCAAGACCCGCGACAACAAGATCGTCGTCAATTTCTCCGTCGCCACCGATGCCAGCTACAAGGGCAAGGACGGCCAGAAGGTCGAAAAAACCGACTGGCACAACTGCGTCGTCTTCCAGCGTGGCGACAATCCCGGCCTGGCCGGAATGCTCAACGAACACCTGGTCAAGGGTGCCTCCGTCCTCGTCTCCGGTCCCATCAAGTATGAGACCTGGCGCAAGACCGGCGAGGAATCCGACCGCATCACCGCGAAACTCTACGTCGAAGACTTCGAGTTCGTCGGCCGCAAGGTGAACGGCAACAGCAGCCAGAACGACGCCGCCGATGGACCGGACATGGAAGACATGCCGCCCCTCTCGGAGCAGGACATCGAGGACATGTCCGGTCCCCATTACCGCAACGGCATGGAGCCCTGACGGCGAACGGACCCAGGGGGCCGGACCATCGGCCCCCTGCCCTTCCCGTCTTCCCGAGAAACGAGGCCGATATGCTTGAATACCGAAACTTCATTTTCCGACAGATGCTGCGCGAAGAACCGGATGCCTTGTTTGTCTTCGGTGACAATCTGGCCCGGCGAGGGTTCGGTGGCCAAGCAAAAGAAATGCGTGGCGAACCTAATGCGGTTGGTATCCCGACCAAAAAACTCCCCTCCATGCGGGAAGGTTCTTTCTTTACCGATTCCGACTTACCGACTTGGAGGATGCACGTCGCTCCTGCGTTCGAGCGGTTGCGTAATCATCCCGGGCGCATTGTCTGGCCCACGGATGGACTCGGGACCGGCCTCGCTCAGCTTCAACATCGAGCACCTGCCATCTGGCAGGAGCTCGAAGCGCTTGAAATTGAACTTAACACCTAGTTCCACTATCCTAAATTCGGAGTGTTCGACATGACAACCATGGTCAAAGAAATCTACACGGCCTTGAAGGAGGCCGGCGTTAGCGAGGATAACGCCACCGCCGCCGCAACCGTCGTCGCGCCACGCGACGAGCTGGCCAGCAAGGCCGACCTGTCGGCGACGGCTGCCGACCTGCGCGCGGATATCGCCACCGTCCGCAGCGACCTCACCATGCGGATGCTGGCGGTCGCTCTCGGGCAAACAGCCCTGATCGTCGGCCTTCTCCGCCTCTTCCCCGCTTCCTGATCTTTACCGTCACCGCGTGTCAGACGGCGCAGACCCGCGCCGTCTGACCACCGCGCGCATGAAAGGACACTCCCTATGAAAACCGTTGCCCTTACCCTTGCCCTCTGCGCATCCGTGAGCCTCGGGGCCTGCCAGTCGACCGGATCAGACGGCGAACCCATGATTTCCAAGCAGACGGTCGGCCAACTGCTCGGCGCTGGCCTGGGCGCATACGCCGGGTCTCAGTTCGGCGGCGGCAAGGGCCAGCTCGCCGCCCTCGCGGCAGGCACCCTGGCGGGCGCCTGGCTCGGCGGCGAAGTCGGCCAGTCCCTGGACAAGGCCGACAGGCTGGCGGCCACCCAGACCGCCCAAAACGCCCTGGAGACCTATCCGGCGAACCACACCGCCAGTTGGAACAATCCGGACAGCAAAGCCTCCGGCACCTTCACGCCGATCCGCACCTATCAGGCCGACGCCGGCACACCCTGCAGGGACTATCAAACGACGATCGTCATCGACGGCCGCAGCGAGGCGGCGACAGGCACCGCCTGCCGGCAGCCCGACGGCACCTGGAAGATCTCCAACTAGGGGCGCGACCCCATCCCGGAAGTTTCGGCCGGCGCCGGTGGCGCCGGCCTTTTTCGTGTCCGAGGTCCGGAAAATTTTCGTCGGCGCCGTCGGCGCCTCCCATTCCCCTGCCCTAACGCTCTGCCGCCGCCGCTTCCTCCCTGGCCGACAACGAGACTTTGGATAGTACGATCCAGACGCCTTGCCTTCGGCGCCGGCGCCAGGTCCCGGGCAAAAAAAGAGGGCCCCCCTGTGTCGCGGACAGGAGAGCCCCAAGTTTCTCGGGGAGGAGAGTTAAAACCCCCTACGGAACATCCAGGGCGTGAACCGCCGCCAACATCTCGGACAGCACGTCCTCGCCTTCAGGCGTCACCACCAGGTGCAGCCGTGGCTGCCATGTCGCCTCGTCGACCTTTGCCGAGGCGACCATCCAGCCCTTCTGCGCCATCGCCCGCGCCGTGTTCACGAAATTGCTGCGGTCGACGTCGCGGCCCGTGGCCCGGGCCACGGCCGCGCGGGCGTCCCGCGTCGACACGGCTTCGCCCGTCTCCGCCATGAGCTTGCGAACGGCCATCAGCGTTAGAAGCTGTCTGCCCGTCAGCAGCGGATCATTCTCGGGCTGGCGTCCTTCGGCCGCCTCGCCCCCGCGTTTCGCACCCCTAACCATTTTCCGCCGAGCCGCTGTCATCGCGCTCCCCCTCAATTGGGACTGGGTTCATGAAGGCCCGCGAAGCGGCGCCTCTCATGGAACCCTGGCCTCGCCGAGAGCGGGGGTAGCAGAGGTCCAGGCCGCGACGAACGGCCGAAACGCTAGAGCCGCCCGGCGCGTCAGCGCCGATGGCGGCTCTTGTGTTTCGCAACGGATCGACGCGCCCGCCAGGGCTTGGCCTTGACCGCCGCGAGGGGCAGAGCCCCTTAGCGTCTACGGCCCTGTTGCCGTTTCGCCGTTTGCCGCCAAAGGGTTCTTGGGTTAAAAGCATGTGAGGGGATTTGTTTTAGCGCTGCACTCAACTAATTTCATTCGATTATGAACGAAAAACAGTCAAAGTCAACGCATAATGGTGCGGCGAAGTCCGGCCGCATGATCCGTGCTGCTCGTGGTTTGTTGGATTGGAACCAGCAAGACCTGGCACAAAAAGCAAATGTCGGTCTATCGACAGTACGTCGGATCGAGAACGGGACGGGACCTGTTGGACTTGCTACGAACTATTTTGCCGTCCGCAAGGCCTGTGAGGACGAGAACATTCGGTTTATCGACGAAAGCGACCAACCAGGCGTGATCGCCGGCGTTCTTCTCATCGATCCCGATTTGCGCAGTGATTCGTAGATTCGCCTCAGCGGCGGCTATCCACGACGAGTCAAAACTGTTCACACATCACTTAAAAACGTCCAAGTTTGATTCATTCGTTTTTCAATGAATCCAGCCGTGTAGCTGTGTGGTTTTAACACGTCGCTTCGGGACCACTCTATGGGTGATCACCCTACCCGCTTGCCAGTACCACATTTTGTGATACAGACTCGTCGCTCTTACAACAGAAAGGGAGCGCGGCGATAACGACCTAGCAGACAATAGAAAACCCGGCGGTTCGACGCGCCGGGTTCTCTGGAAAACCTAAATTCGGAGATCGAATAGCGTTTCCTGCGTCCATTCGTTCGAATCAGTCCTCCGAAATTAGGCCAGTTCTCCGATGTTGACAAGTCTTTTTGTCAGCAAACGAACTTGCTTGGCCAGATCGCCGCCTTCGGATACGGAGGCACGAGACGGATGCGTACCAACGCGCCTGGGTGCAAGTACCGCACCCGAGACAAAGATGGGCTCACACGGGCCTATAGAGCGGTCCTGGAGACCCTGAAACGGGCAGCCAACGATCAAGGGACGGCGATCCTGACCAACGGGGAGCTCGCTGCCAAGGCGGGCGTGAGCCGCCGTAGCGTCCAGGCGGCAACATCGCACCTGGCCGGCCTAGGCCTCATCCTGAAGATCGAGCGGCGCCGCACCAGGGACTACAGCGACCCCAATGTCTACCGCCTCGCAGGCCGCAAAAAATTTTCTCCGCAGGGGCGCAAAAATCGCACGCAGTTATCCCATAGGGATGAATCTATCCTACATACACCTTCACTGACATCTTCCGCTGCGGATGCAAGTTGTAACCTGGCCTTGAGGGAGGCCGAGGGGAAGCCGGAGGCGAGGCGTCCCCTCCCCCGGGCTCGTGCGCCGAAGACCCCTGCCCTCACCCGCCATGACCGGGAAAAGCTGACAGCGGGGCTTCGCAGGCTCGGGATCGATCTCGGCAACGACCTGGCTCTGACCGACGGTCAGCTCCTGGACCGGATCACCGAGCTCAGACGGGACCGCATACCCGGCTTCAACGAACGATCCTGGGGCTTCAGGGCCACCGTTCACGGCGTTCAGGCGTGGTTCGGCGTGATCGAAACGGTCGGCATGCTCAACGGCCAAATACCGCAGAAAGACGGGGGAATCCGCAATGCCGCGGCCTATCTCGGGGGCATTTTGTGGAAGGACGAAACGGATCCCCGCAAGACCGTCCTCGACTGGCTCGATATCGAGGCGCGGAAGGAACGCGAGGCTGAAAGCGCCCATGCACGGCAGGTCTACGCCGCGCGCCAGACCGTCAACGACGAGCTATTGGCCCAGGCTATCGAATTGATGGCCGAGGAACTGCCGCCGGAGGAGATTGCCTCCTGGGTCGGGCCGGCCTGGATCGTGGCGATTGCCGACGAAAGCGTCGTGATCGCCTACCCGACCAGGTTCCTGAAGGAATACGCCTGGACGAATTACCGATTGCCGATCCAACGCGCCCTCGCCAAGGCGCGGGGTGTCGCAACGTCCGTCAGGTTGGTGGTCCGGACCTCCGATATGAAGCGCAAGATGGATAGCTAGCTAGCAATAGATAGCGCGCAAATGATAGGTAGCAAGCTAGCTAATCATAGAAAGCTTTTGAAAGGTTGCAGACTAGATAGAATGTATGCTAGCTATCATATAAATACTTGCCAGCATTCTAGCTAGCTAGCAACAATTGGAGAACATGACATGAAGGTGGTTACGGTCGGAGGCGAGAAGGGCGGTGGCGGCAAAAGCACGATTTGCGTCAACCTGGCGGCGATGCACGCCAGGCGAGGGTTCGACGTGAAGCTGTTGAACCTCGACAGCCAGCCCACGGCGCAATTCTGGTCATCGCTGCGAAAAGATCATGAGCCGGCCTTGCCCGCCGTCCCATGTACGGCTTTGCAGGGAAGCAAAATTCATGTTGAAATCCGGGACGAGGCGAACCGCTACGATACGGTGTTCATCGATACGGGCGGGCGCGACAGCGTAGAGCTGCGCGCCGCCCTGACCGTCAGCGATGCGGTGATTCTGCCGATGGAAGCCAAAAACTTCACGGCGTGGACCATGGATAAGCTGCGAGAGGTTATTCTTGCGGCCTCGGCCGTGAACCCGAACTTGCTTGTGGGCGTCGTGCTCACCCGCGTGCTCGGCAGCTCGAAGGATCGGGAAGTCGGCCGAATGCGTGAATTCATGGCCGACTATCCTGAAATGCCGTTGATGAACACCGTCCTGGTCATGCGGAACGCTTATGACGACGCGGCCGGGCAGGGGATGTGCATCGAAGACATGCCGACCAGCGGCCCCGGGCCGAGACGGGATTTGAAGGCCTATACGGAAATATCCAATCTTTACGATGAGGTGTTCCATGCGAGCGATCACTAAGCCGCCTAGGATTGAGGGCAGTGACGAGAAAAAGCCGGATGCGGCTGATTTCATCAGCAGCGCGGCCGTTCAGTCGACGTCTGAAGGCGGTCGTGCCGTGCCGGCACATTCCGCCACAGCGGGCAGCGATAAGGAGCGGGTAGCGCCGTCGGACGACCATGCCGCCATGGCGGGGCAGGGGAGGGCGCGGCGCCTTATGGTGCAATGGAATACGCGTCTGCCAATTGATCTGGTCGACCGGATCGACGCGTTCAGTGCATCAAGCGGGGTTTCAAAGCAGCGCATCGCGGAAGATGCATTGCGACAATACTTCTCCAAAGAATCCTAGACTGGGGAGGATGATATGTCATTTGCGCTTACATACAGTGATATTACTGCTAAAGCAGAGGAAAAAATCAGATTCCTTTTAGCGCAGAATGAATACCTACAAGCAAACGGGGTATTCATTTTTTGGCATTCACTAACGTTCGGCAACTGGCATCAAGACGATTACGACCGTTTAAGTTCGCTTGTCGATGATCGGCCCAAATAATTATTGCGGCCTTCGGCCAAGTTAGATGTGTTCCGCTTCGTAAATGCGCCGGCATGGACCAGCCGACAGCACCTCCGATATTGCTAGCAAGCTAGCAAGGCCGCACCTTCAGGAATCCGGCCTTGTCGACAGAAATCACGGTGGCCGTCGACGAACAAAGGCGGTGACCGCCATCTACGCGGATAATTGCGCCGGCCTCGATAACAGCGAACTGGCCAGGTGATGATTTTCTCGATCGAACCAGGTTCAAAGGGCGTGCGAAAAGCCGCGGGCTGTCATTTGCCGGGTCCTTGAATGCATGCGGCGACAACGACCCCCGACTTGCGAAGACGAACCGTCCGGAGATGGGTGGATACCTGCCGGACAACTTCGAAGCCGTTAAGGCTGGCCCCCCTCATCAAAGCCGGGCGTGAAAGAGCCCGATGCGCTGAATGATCCCTGCTACGGGCTGGCGACGCCGGCCGGGCCGGTTGCACCGGCCCTCAACCTGCCAAGGCGGTTTCCGCTGCGCGGACCCTCCGCCTTTCGGTTGCCTGCGTCGCCAGCCCTCCGCTTTTAGGGCTCATCGCAACGGGCAATCACGCCCCAGTTTTGAAAGGACCAGACCATGTTTAACCGTAACGAAGTTCGCCTCCTCGGCCGGGTTTCAAACGTCTCCATCAAGACCGGTTCCAAAGGCAAGTACGCGATCGTCACCGTCGCCACCAACGAAGCCTACAAGGACAAGAACGACGAATGGCAGCAGTCCGCCACCTTCCATCGCGTCACGACCTTCTCGAAGAGCCTGGTCGAAAAGCTTGAGAAAAAGGTCAGCGTCGGCGACCTGATCGATGTCGAGGCCCGGTTGCAGAACAACAGCCGCGAGAAGGACGGCGATACCGTTTACTACATCGACATCGTGGCCACGCGGATCGGCATCGTCGCCTACAAGGCCGAGAAAACCGAAGAACGCGATGCGGCCTAAACAGCAACACCTTCCTGCAATCTCGGGGCGCCTTATCGGCGTCCCTTTTTTTGCGCTTGGAGCGGGAAGGGGAGAGCAGGGCGAGCCGTGGTTAAACTCTCGCTAATGTTTTGAGGGTATCAAGCGCCGTGGTCACGACAGCCGAACGGCTGACGTTATGGATCTTCGCGAAGACATCGATCCGGCGCCGTGCATCCTCTGCCAAAGTGTCGAATTTTGGCTGATACCTGGCGGCATCACGCGGACAGGTCTTCCATTCAATAACTGGCAATTGGATCAGCGCAGCCAGGCCTGAGTCCAGTTGAGGCAGTAGCGGTTTCAGATCCTGCGGAATGGAGAGTCGGGCGGACATCGGGTTCTCCTGGCTTGGAGTGCACAGTTTAAGACCGTGAGGGCAGTCCGTAAACCCGCGTGTTCCGTGGGATTTGCGGCGTGTGTTCTCTATCTCAATCGACGTGCGCGATCTGGGCCGTGCGTGTGTGGCCTTTCTTTGCCGGCATGTTTCTTCTAAATTCATAATGCTACGGCTTTACAAAGGGTTGCCAGGGTATCGGAGCCTGCGGCATACTCGGAGCGAGCAGTACATTTTGTTAAACACAAAATGCCGCTCGGTTTCGCAGACCCCACAAAGCGGGGTTGCTCAACTCCAGGCCCGGAAGATCAACGGGCCAGTACATCGGCCGACTTCGCGCTTCGCGCTCAATCGGCTGGGCAGGGGGAAATCAGGTGCAAGGACGAGGACGCCCGAAAAAGGATGCCGGCGATCGCAAGGATTGCTTCATCGCCTTTCGGGCCACCTGGTCAGAACGGCGCCTGCTGGAGAAGCGGGCCAAGGCCCACGACCTCAAATTGACGCCCTACGTCTATCAAATGGCCTTGATGGACCCAGAAGCCGCCCCAAAGCGTCCAGAGCGGGAAACGGAGCGTAAGAAGCTCGTCCGGGGCCTGATCAATCAGCTTTCCTGGCTGGGCAACAACATGAACCAGGTCGCGACAGTCCTGAATACGACCGGCGACATCAACCACAAGCGCGTCAAAGGCCTCGAATCCCTGATGGAACAGATCGAGGCGCTGATCCGCGAAGCGGCGGGCCTGCGGAAATGATCGCCAAGGATTCCGGCACCGGCAAGTCGTTCATCGGCCTTGTCCGCTACCTGGAACACGGCAAGGCCGGAGAGCATGCCGATAGGGTGGAATGGACCCACGGCCACAATCTTTGGACCAACGACATGGCGACGGCAGCCGTCATCATGCGCGAGACGGCCGCCGGCAACGACAACGGCCGCCTGCAAAAGCCGGTCTACCACTTCTCGATCAACTGGCATCCCGAAGAGAGCTCACGGGTCGACAAGGCAACGGCTCTAACGATCGCCCAAGAGGCTTTGAAAGACCTCGGGCTTGACCAGCACCAGGCGCTCATCGTCGCCCATTCCGACCGCGAGCATTTCCATCTTCACGTCGTGGTCAACCGTCACAATCCGGAGTTGGGAAAAGCCTGGAATCCGGACTTCACCTACGTGAAGCTCGAAAAGGCCATGGCGCGTCTTTCTCTGGAACACGGGTTCGAGATTGTTCCCGGGTTCCACAATTCAAAGGAGCTGGGAATATCGCCCCCAACGGTCGATATGAACCTTCCAAGCAGCGCCGCCGAATTCGAAGATCGCACAGGCCGAAAATCCTTCATCACGAAGGCCCGCGAGGATCTTGCTGACGTGTTCGAGCGGTCGACGAGTTGGGACGAGCTGACGGCCGCGGCCGGCGACAAAGGCTATTCCATCGAGCGCCGCGGCAACGGCATGGTCGTTACCGACGGCGCCCATTTTGCAAAGCCCAGCAGCATCGACCGGGAATTCAGCCGTCACAGTCTGGAACGCCGCTTCGGGGAGGCGTTGACGGCATTCAACCAGCGGACCGGCTACGAGAAAAGCAGCGGCCGCGATCAGGCGCCTGAAACGCAATCGCGGGAAAACCTCAGTTCCAAGGCCTTCGCGGACAAGATCCGCGACGACGTCCTTGCCCATGTGAAGGCGTCCGGTTCCTGGCAAAGTCTCGAATCACGCCTTGCCAGCGAAGGGCTGGTACTGGTGCAGCGGGGCAGGGGGATCGTGATTTCCGACGGTCCCCATCAAGCAAAGCTTTCAGAGGTATCGCGCGAACACGGCGTTGCCTTCCTTAACAAGAAATTCGATCAAACCTACAAGGATCATCTGTACGCCGCCCGGCGGCCGAACGACGGTCTGGACCGGGCCGCGCGCGCAAGGGAAATCACCGCCGCCCTGCATCATCTCGACCGACACAAAGCCGACCTGGCGACGATCGAGGCCCGTAGAACCGAATTGACGGAAATCGTCGCCAAAACGCAACCGGCCATGGAGCAGATCGCCGCCATCGGCCAGCAAAAACGTCGCCTCAACGATCTTTTCGAGCGCATCTACGACGATCCCGAGAAGGCTAAAGCAAAGTTCGAGACGGCGCGCAGCAAGGGCAGCGCCAAGGCCTTTGACCAATTCCGAGACGATCCGCGAAAATTCGGAACCTTGCGGGGCCACGGCATCGGTCCAATGGCCAACGGCGAGAGGAACAAGGCCAAACAAGCCCATCGCCAGGCCGTTGACGCCTCCAAGGCCTACCAGCGAACGGTTAAGAACGTGCAAGACAACCGGCGCCAGATCGATCATGACGTGTCGCGTTATAAAGCCGCGCGCGGAGAGCTTTCGCTAATTGCCGGCCGGGAAGTCTCCCGGGAAGACCTGGCGCACGTCCATAAGTTCCGCCGATCGACCCATTGGGCAAAAGGCATGGGCAACCAGATAATCGCCGGAGAAAGAACGGCACAGCTTGAGACGGCCATCCTTCAATCGGCAAAGGGACTTTCGATCGAAAACATCAGAGAGCTGCCTTTGGGCTCCGACGTGCGATCTGCCCGCATCCAATCCGTTGTTTCCGAGCTGAGAACAGCCCGCGATGAACGCCGCGCCATGTTCAAGGAAGCCACAAGGGAAGCCGATCTTGCCTTGGGCGGCGATCAGCGAGGCACAGGCGATTGGAACGTGGGCCGCCTGGTCAAACATGGCTCCGACCACTACGAACACGACAAAACCAACAGCAACAGCTATTACGTCACCCTCGAAAACGACAAGGGCGAGAGTCGGACGATCTGGGGCGTGGACCTTGGACGCGCCATGGACGAGGCCGATCCGAAAGCCGGCGACAAGATCGGACTTGAGCATATGGGCGCCAAAATGGTGACCCTACCCGACGGCACTGCAGCGAAGCGGAATACGTGGAAGGTTCACACGGATATCGAGAACCAACCGACACTCGATCCTGAACGGGCTGCAAGGGCCGTTACGCGAAAGAAGATCATCGCCGAAAAGTTCGGGGAGTTCCGGGCCGCCCAGGAACGACCCGCACCAAAGGATCTCCCTCTCACTGCCGGTCCCGCCGATCGCGCCGCCTACGAGGCAGTCGATCGATATGCCACCGCGCGCAATCAGATCAAGCATTCATCCTCAAAAGAGACCATCGCCAAGGTGCAAGATGCCGCCCGGGACGTGGACAAACACGGCGCCCTGGGACGAAAATACCTGCCATACCATGGCCTCGATAAACGGGTACTCCGCACAGACTTGAAGGCTTCCAGGAAACTTCAATACGCCCGGAACCGCATCGAGCGCGCCGCCACCGATCAGGGTCTCGGCAAGCGTCTCGGCCAGTCGACCGCCAAGGTTGCCGGCGCCGTCAGGGACATCGCAGGCCGCTTTGTATCGCGCGCCAAGGAAAGGGAACGTGAACGATGAACCGCAGTGTATTCACCGCCGCTCTGATTCTTATCTCTGCGCCGGCCGTGGCCGAAACGCCTCAACCCACCCCTGACGACGTCCAGAAGGTTTGTGCGTCATTGGAAACCGTTGTTCGCCTGGCCGTCGAGCAGCGGGCCGGCCAAAATCTTACACCTCGGCTGCAGGTCGCGTTGGCTGCCCATGAGCGCCTGAATTGTCACCCGTTCGGCCTCGTCAACACCTTGACGCTGACCGTTCCGGGCGTCGATCTGACGAGGTTCCTGCCGAACCCGTAATCTGGCTAACCCGTAAACTGTGGGGCAGGCTACCGGGAACCACTCGATCCCGTCCGCCAACATGCGGCCTCCTGGTGCTCTCCATCACTGCTAATGCCGACGCAGCAACGTCAGACACGCCGTCTCCTTGATTCTGGCCGGGTTTGCCGTCCGGCACAGTCAGGCCGCTTCTCCCGGCCTGGCCGACGTTTGCAACCGGCTTGAAACCATCCTGGGGCATGGTGTTGACGACATTGTGGGCGGCAATCATGCCATCCGCGTCGACATTGCCTTCAGCGCCCACCTTCCGCCTGGACTGCCCCGCCGAAGGGCTCTTGCGGCCTCTGAAACTGCGCTAAACCAGACACTAGGGGCGTCAATGATTGTATGTGCGTATCCGGCCGCAAGCTGCATGACGTAACGGGCCGCACGACTGTGTTTTCGGAGATGCGGGACTGGATGCGAAGCGCCTGGCTGGCAATTCGGACTCGTCAGGTGCATCAAAGTGATGTAACGTGATGCACATAATTTGTGAGCTGCTAAATGTAGAGGAAACGTCAAGTATGCCACGGTTGAGGAAGGCGACGCGCATCACTGTAAGCCTGCCTGATGATGAACATAGCGCCCTCGCGGCGTTGGCCGAGCTCCACGATGTCTCGCTCTCGTGGCTAACACGAAAAGCCGTTGTCGAATTCCTGGAGCGTTATGAGCGCGAAGATGAACAGCTTCCGCTCGACCTGCCTTTTAACGGCCAGAAAGGGAAGGGGAGATGAACAATCTTGCCCTTGCCGAAACCACGGATTTTTATCGCGTCGATGCATCCCTGAAGCTCGACAAGGATAGACGTGCCCTTTTGGGGCAGTTCATGACTCCGGCGCCCATCGGCCGGTTCATGGCGAACCTCTTCACAAAGACCGAAGGTGACATGCGTGTCCTTGATCCGGGAGCAGGCGTTGGTTCACTGACAGCCGCTCTCGTCGAGCGGATCACCACGGCAAGGGTCAAGCCTCGGTCGGTTCATTTCGATTGCTATGAAATCGATCCGGTCTTGAACGGCTATCTCCGTGACACCCTCCGGGAAGCAGAAACCCAATGCACACATGCGCAAATCAATGCGAGCAGCCGGCTTGTTGAGGATGATTTCATTCTCAGCCACAAATTCGGTCTGCAGTCGGATATTTTCGATAATACCGGGAATGATAATGGCGGCTACACGCACGCCATCCTGAATCCGCCCTATAAGAAGATCAATTCCAGCTCGCCGCATCGCGCCGCATTGCGTAAGGCGGGAATCGAAACATCAAACCTCTATACCGGATTTGTGTTTCTTGCCGCACAGCGATTGCGACCGGGCGGGGAGTTGGTGGCCATCATTCCCCGTTCTTTCTGCAACGGTCCGTATTTCAAACCGTTCCGCGAACAGTTTTTCGCGATGATGAGCCTTTGCCACATCCATATCTTTGAAAAGCGCAATCACGCATTCAAAGACGATGCAGTCCTCCAGGAAAACATCATCATTCATGCCGTGAAGGGGCAAAAGCCTTCGACGGTCACGATTACCACCAGTTGCGGCGCTGCGTTCGAGATTGATCCCGAGCATCAGACCTGTACCGCAGAGGATATGACTCAGCGCACTGTGCCCTATGAGGCGGTTATCCGCGCCAACGACCCTGACCGATTTGTCCATATCGCCACCAATGAGCTGGAGCAGGGCATTGTGGATCGGATGGCACATTTTAAGGCGACGCTCCCGGACATCGGAATCGAGGTATCGACGGGGCCGGTTGTCGACTTCCGCTTGAAAGTGGATTTGCGGGCGCAGCCGGAGAAGGGTACGGCGCCGTTACTCTATGCGGCGCATTTTCAAGGGGGCGTTCTTACATGGCCGAAGACCATGCGGAAGCCAAACGCCATTCGCGTTTCGGATGAAAGCCGTAGGTGGCTTTGGGTTAATGACGGTAATTATGTCATCACACGGCGTTTCACGTCCAAGGAAGAAAACCGCCGAATAGTTTCCTCGATATACAATTCCGGCCTGCCTGGGGAGCTTGTCGGATTCGAGAACCATTTGAACGTCTTTCATGCCAAGCAAAGAGGCATGTCCCGTGCCCTGGCGGTTGGACTCAGCCTTTACTTAAATTGCAGCCTCGTTGATCGGTATTTTCGTCAATTCAACGGGCATACGCAGGTTAATGCGACAGATCTGCGATCGCTACGCTATCCGGACAAGGAAACTCTGGAGCGTATTGGGACGGAGAATGACGGAAAGCCACTCTCCCAACAGGCTATAGACAACATTATCGAGGGGGAGCTTATCCATATGGCAGACGACAATAATCCGCTTACCGCGCAGCAGAAAATTGATGAGGCATTAATCATCCTAAAAGCCCTCGGGGTGCCGCGCGGGCAACAAAACGAACGCTCGGCTTTGACCCTGCTCGCGCTCCTTGACCTGAAACCGTCAGGCACGTGGAACGAACTGGAGCGTCCCCTGATGGGGATCACGCCCATCATGGACTACACCCGCGAGCACTATGGCCGCGAGTATGCGCCAAACACGCGAGAGACGTTCCGGCGGCAGACCATGCATCAGTTCGTCGAGGCCGGTATCGCAATCTATAATCCCGATGAACCGACCCGGCCTGTCAACAGCCCGAAGGCCTGCTACCAGATCAGCGATGAAGCCTATCAGGTGATCCTGACCTTCGGCACTGACGCCTGGCAGGCAACGCTTGATGCGTATCTGGAAGGGCAGGAAACCCTTGCCGCGAAGTGGGCCAAACATCGCCAGATGCAGATGATCCCGGTGAAGGTAGCGGACGGTAAGGAAATCGCGCTGACCCCCGGCGCGCATAGCGAACTTATCAAGGACATCATCACCGAGTTTGCGCCGCGTTTCGCCCCCGGTGCCGAAGTCATTTATGTCGGTGATACGGGCGACAAAGTCGGATATTTCGAGAAACAGCGGCTTGCCGAACTTGGAGTATCCGTCGATAAGCACGGCAAAATGCCGGACGTTGTGCTGTATTTCGGCGAGAAAAACTGGCTCTTGCTCGTTGAGTCGGTCACCAGCCACGGGCCGGTCGATGCCAAACGGCACAACGAGCTGGCCACCCTGTTCGCCGATGCAATGCCGGGCCTCGTGTACGTCACGGCATTTCCGAGTCGGGCCATCATGGGCCGTTATCTCGGCGAAATTTCATGGGAAACGGAAGTGTGGTGCGCAGACGCGCCGACCCATCTCATTCATTTCAACGGCGAGCGTTTTCTTGGGCCGTATGAGAGAGATGAAAAATGAAGCAGGAAAAGTTGACCGCAGGAGTTGGATGATTGCGCGTCAAGCATATTGAAATTCGGAATTTTCGCGGAATCAGGTTCCTTTCCTGGAGCGTGAAAGGTGATTTCAATTGTCTGATTGGCGCAGGCGATTCCTGCAAAACAACGATCCTCACTGCTCTGGACTTCGCACTTTCCCCCCGTTCGACACTTCTTTTCGATGACACTGATTTTTATAATCAGGACGTTGGGCAGGACATCGTCATTCAGGTCACCTTGAGTGAATGGGATGAGGCACAGCCCGACATCCAGAAGTTCTTCCAGGAAAGCAAATTTGCTCAATACAAATGCGGACTTGATGCGACCGGCCCGCTCCCCGAGCCTGCGGACGATGGTAAGGTCGCGATTTCGCTCTTGCTGCATGTTGACAAGAGCCTCGAACCAAAATGGTTTGTCGCCAGGGGCAAGGATGAGGGTGACGCGACAGACAAGAAGCCGATTTACGGAGGTGATCGAGCGGTCTTCGGCTTAAGCCGGATCGATATATTTTCCGATTTTCACTTCACATGGGGCCGCAACACAATCCTGACGAGGCTTAGTGCCGAAAACAGCACAGGCGACCTCCGCAGTGTGCTGTCAGAACTCACACGAGAGGTTCGCCAAACGGATATCGCCGCCCATCCCAGTATTGCTGCGTGCCAAACGGTCGCTGACAGCGTGAAAGATGAAGCCGGGCGGGCCGGCGTCAAACTGTCTGCCTTATCGCCAAGGATCGATATTCAGCGACAATCGCTCAGTGCAGGCGCCTTGTCATTGCACGAGGATGAGGTTCCTTTGCGCAACAAGGGGAGCGGTTCGAAGAAGCTCATCGGAGCGGCCATGCAGATGAAGCTGCATGACGGTAAAAACATATCGCTGATCGATGAAATCGAGGTTGGGCTGGAGCCGCACCGGATCAGGGGCCTGATCTACAAGCTCAGGAATTCGGCGCAGCAAATTTTTGCGACGACTCATTCTCCGGTCGTGATTAGGGAACTGACGGTTGCCAACAACGAATTACATGTCTGCAAACGCGACGGGACTGGTCTGGTCGCCGTCCAAAGCCTCACATCCATTCCTGATATTCAGCGACGCGTGCGATCTAACGCGGAAGCTTTTCTCGGGAGCCGGATCATAGCCTGCGAAGGCTTGACCGAAATCGGCTGCTTGCGCGCCTATGATACTTACCGCTTCGATGCAGCCAATGCGCCGGTCTGGAGTCTCGCAACCTCATATTTCAACTGCGGGGGTGCAAGCGAAATCAAATCCGTTTGTCCGCAGTTGATCGCACTCGGTTATGAAACCGCCGCTCTCTGCGACAACGATGCCCCGACCCAACTCAGTGACGCGGATATTCAGAACCTCACGGCGGCAGGCGCGCATGTCTGTCAGTGGGATGACGGCAATTCGACCGAGCGTCAGCTTTTCGCTGAATTTCCGTGGGAACGTTTGCCGGCGTTTCTGACCGCGATCAGTGAGAATCACGACACGCTTGAGCACGCGACGATCATCGACTGCGTTCGGACTTCCGCCGGTGTTGCCGGGCACAATCTTGACGCTGACCCAACCACATGGCTGGAAAATCCCGCGCTTCGAAAGGTGATTGGCGACGTGGCGCATGAACACAAGTGGATCAAGCGCATTGATTACGCCGAAAAAGCCTTCACCCTTGCATTACCGTTACTTTCCGATGCTGGCGTCCTGAAGACGAGGCTCGGTGTGTTGTGGGACTGGTTGCAGCGCAATGAGTGATGAGGTCTACGAAGCGATAGCGCGGTCGCACTCGGGTTTTGTGGACGCACCGGCAGGCTGCGGAAAGACCGAAGCTATCGTTAGGACGGTAGGACGGTTTTGCGACAGTCCCCAACTCGTGCTTACCCACACTCATGCCGGCGTCGATGCACTCCGTCAGCGATTTCGGGAGCGCAAGGTTCCGCAAAGAAATTACCATGTCGATACGATTGCCGGTTGGTGCTGGGGCTGGGTGAGGCGATATCCCCGGTCCGCCCGCTATGTCGGCTCCACCGACTTCGCAGACTGGAATGCCGTCTACCTGGCAATGGTAAACCTTCTGCAAATGGAGTTCGTCAGACGTGGCGTTCTCAACTCCTATACCGGCACCATAGTTGATGAATATCAAGACTGTACTGTCCCGATGCACGAGCTTATCGTCGCGCTGGCAACGCTTCTCCCGTGCCGCGTGCTCGGAGACGAACTGCAAGGGGTCTTCGATTTCAAAGAACCATTGGTGGCCTGGAATGACGTAAAGTCAGCGTTCCAGACAGACCTTGGCAGTCTGGAAACTCCGCACCGTTGGATCAAGGCAGGGAACGAACCGTTGGGACGCTGGCTCCTGAATTCACGGCCGACGTTCCGGCAGGGGCGCGAACCGGATTTTCGTGGCAGCCCTATCGTGAGGCAACAGATTGCTTATCGTGACCTTAATGCTGATCTTATTCGACTAACCCATGCAAAGCAGGGCAGGATATGCGTTATCGGTCCGAAGGCGCATGGATTGTCCAAAGGCGTTCAGACCACGCTGGTCAAGCAGAAGTACCGGATTCTGGAGCCGAACGAACTCAGCACGCTTCGGGATTTGGTCTCGGTTCTTGCAGATGGGACAGTTACTCAAAAAGCGCGAGCCGCGTTGAAGTTCCTAACGACGGCCTACGGAAGCGTTCCGGCACCCGACCAAACCTTTATCGGCAAGATTCTTCGCTGTGAAACGCAGCGAGTGAATCGGCCCGATCGCCGGAATCTATGCCGGACGCACACAGAAGGGATCACGCCTCATCTCCTGCTTGATCTGCTGGCTTATCTGGAGAACCTGAATCAGGTGAACCTGAAGTTATATGAGTCGGTCAGTGCACTACGCTGTATTCTCGAAGAGCACACTAAAACCGGTGCGGAGCTTTCCGCTCTCTATGCAGACGAGATTGCGAGTCGGAAGCACCAGAACAGAAGCAGTGTCTTTCGATGTAGCGGTAGCACGCTTCTGGTCAAGGGCCTTGAATTTGACCACGCGGTCATACTTCGTGGAGGCGATGACTGGGGCACACATCGCGACCTATATGTCGCGCTCACGCGCGGTGCGAAGTCCACCACCCTGATAGAATTGACGAACTAGCCATGGGAGACGAACCCCGCATGACAACGTTTGAGTTGAAGCAAGGTGAGCCAACCACGCTCAACTTCAATCGGCCTGTGAAGTTCAAAATCCAGTTCGTAATGGGAACATACATCGAGGGCGTCATACCTCCCAACAGCGACTTCACGGTATGCAACCGTGGTGATATTGCGGAATTCTCCGTTATAATCGACGACGACACGATGAAGGAAATCAGCCTCGTCGAAGCGCCGGCCGATTTTCAGGAATGACATCCTTCGCCGTGACATTCCGCATCGGAAATTTTAGGGATCGCCGACTTTCGCCAACACCTGACTTTTCACTTCCTCATTCTCGAACACACAGGTATCGATGCCCGTCGCACCGGAAAAATCGGCTTCGAGTAGGTTTTCCGCGCGCCGGAAGTCGGCGTTCTGAAAATGGACTTCCTTGAAAGAAGCACCGGCCAGATCAGCGCCGTCGAACGGCGGATACAATACTTGCATTAGCCCGGTGCTCCCGTCTGAATTCTCGACCTCCTCGTAAATTGTCTCCGCCGGCGGTTCCGCCCATTCAAGCACGGCGCCGCGAAAAACGGCGTCGCGAAGATTAGCCTCGCAAAAACTGCAATCGATGATCTTCACCGGCGGCGATAACGACGGCAAGCCGTGGAACGGGTTGAATCGGGAAAAGGTAACATCGGAGCAATCCACAAACCCGAAATCGGTTCTCATCAGGCTCACCTCTTCGCGGCTGGTCAGGGTTCCCCACTCGCCGTCGTAAAACGTCGAACCGCGAATGGATCGGATATCGTTCGCCTTTAACGAGAAGTCGCTGAGTTTAATACCTCTGAAATCGATGTCGGTTTTCCCGAGCCGGCCCAGACGGCGAATAGCGCCCGCAATTCGTAAACGTCCCTCTTCGGTGTCCCAGCGCTTGAAATCCTGGATTTCTTCCTGGTAGCGCCGCCCCTCCAGCTTCTTGTCCCGCCAGTGAACGATCAGGGCCAACACAATGCCGAAGAAGACGAGATCGAGGAAAAAACCCGTGGCCTCGACAAAGACCCCCGACCAATACCCGTCGCGGAAGTCAGGTAGAGCAAGGTAGATTCCGGCCAGGCTCGCTATGACCAATAATGACAGAATGATCGCAGCAATCGTCGCCTGCGGAGCTTCGGGGTCGGATATCCGCCCAAAGAAGCGTTTCACCCGCTCAATTACTCCGATCCGCCGTTTTGCTTTCTTTCTGGACATGCCAAGTTCCGATGTCTCGCCACGGCCCATAATTCTCATATTTGGTGCCGCAATAATGGATTTGTCTTAGCGCGTCCGGCTTTGCCGGTCGGGCTGTCGTGAACCGAACCCCGTTGCCGGGTTTCGGCCGTTCGGCATCCATCCCTCGCGATACTTCTCGGAAAATGTCGCCACGCTTTGACCGCAGGTTTCCGACACTACCAATGAGCGCGTTCAAGCCGCATTCAAGCATCTCAACGTTTATAGATTAGTGAATGCCAAATAGTTACATCCGTGGCATGGCTTTCAGGTTGCGTAGTCGGCCGCACACGGCCTGATTTTTCAATCAACCCGTCTTGTCGAGCCCGACGCATCACCCCGCCTAGGGCGCGTGCCTCACTTGGCTTCTGAAGTCCAGTTGCCCATACATCGTCAGGCGTTAATTCTGGCATACTCTCTGCCACTTGGCGCACTGCTGCGTATGCCAATTCGGGCCAATCGCTATCTGTCATGTAGACCTCACAAAGACCTTCCAGGAGATGATGATCGTTAACTTGCCACGGAAGTCTGCATCGAGCATATGTGCCTTTGGCGCTCCCGTCCGCCTGCTCGCCGAGAACCGACCGGACCAAGCCCTACGCGCGCTGCCAGTGTGGCGCTTTGTCTGAGATCGAAACTAAGATCACCGCTGAACAGGGACGACAAAAGACGTTTACCGAGGATATCATTTACGATTCGCAAACGGTGCACAGAAGGAAGCTACGATGGAAGGGCGGTC
>TARA_R110002072_G_scaffold203489_3_pt1 | contig 19698 bp, 20 predicted proteins | sample TARA_R110002072 | Tara Oceans TARA_R110002072 (sample SAMEA4397118) | marine metagenome | biome: Polar Biome; feature: [SRF] surface water layer (ENVO:00010504); material: water (ENVO:00002006), including particulate matter (ENVO:01000060) such as... | depth 5 m | reverse complement strand
TCATCAGCAGTTATTAAGCCAATTTTACTAATTTCTTGAAAATATTTATCTAAAGATTTTGCATCACGATTGGTTACTTGTTTACTTATTTTAAGTTGTCTCATATATAGTATAAAGTTTTTTTATAGATTAATATTAAATAAATAGATTACAATCATCGCAATTTTTTATTTTGCCATAATAAGTTTCTCTATATTTATGTAGTGTTTTTGTTGGGATGCCTAAAACGTATTTTTTAATATAAGTAACACGTGAGTTTAACATACCCATTGCAGAAGAATAGTATTTTTCTTGTCTTGTTCTTCTTTTAATTTGAATAATTTTCATAATAATAAATTTAGAAATGCTCAAAAAAAGCATTTTTAAGTTTGATAATAAAATATTTTGGTTGAATATCTTTTGTGCAAAAAATAGATGCAAAAAAGTTAGCTAGAAAGCTTGATCGATAAAATTATGAGAGTGATGAACAAAAAGGCTAAAATTGAAATTATAGCACTTGGTGTTTTGATTACGAAAAATTGATGTAATTCTCATAGAGTGCAAAAATACGAAAAATAAGTCGATTTTGCTAAAAATTAGCACTTTATTATCGTTTTTTGTTTAAAAACGACTAAAAAAACACATTTTTTATCGATTTTTAAAAGAGTTAAAGTTTGTGCTGTTTGTGCTAAATAAGTCTATAATATTCTTGTAATTTTGCATCCAACCCTAAAAATAATTTGAATCATGAAAATGATGCATAAATTTATATGTACAATAACTTTACTACTCCTTACTTCTTGTAGTTTTAGTTCTAAAAAAGATCGTATTAATAGAAATTTAATTGATAATAAGAATATATCATTATTAAATATTGATGAAGATCAAAAAATAATTATTAGAAAAGATTATTATGGAACGTATTCTTTTAGCAGCTGGAATGCCTATAATGTTGCCAATACACAGATTCATCAAGTTAAAAATTTAGAATATAATAGTTCTGTAGAACGTATAGAGAATTTAGAAAAAAACATCTCAAAATTATCTTCAACAATTCCTGATTGGTTAGAAACAAATAAAGTTTTAAAAGAGATTGAGGATGTTAAGGAAGAATATGCAACATTACTTAATGAAAAAGATAAAACTACAAATGATATAAGAGAGAATTGGGAAGAGTTAAGTAACGAATTCGATGATTTACGTGAAGAGTTAAGAGAAACTGTGAAAGATTATAGAACAGAATAATTTTAATGGATTCATAATTTAAAGACATTTTTAAGTTGTTTTTCATCTAAAATTGTTACTTTTATATACCAACCAAACTCAAAAATTACGATGAAGACATTTTTAAAGATTTTATTAACGGCTTTAGCAGTAATACTTTTAGCAAACATTTTACCAGGAGTAGAGGTTGCAGGTTATGTTTCTGCAATTATTGTGGCTATTGTAATTGCTTTACTAAACATGATAGTAAGACCACTTTTAATTTTTTTAACATTGCCAGCAACTTTAATAACTTTTGGGTTATTTATTTTTGTAATTAACGCAATTATAATTCTATTGGCAGATAAATTGGTTGATGGTTTTACAGTTTCAGGTTTTTGGGCAGCACTTTTCTTTAGTATTTTACTTTCTATTTTTAGATCTTTCTTATTTTCTTTATTAAATGATAAAGAAAAATAGTTAATCTATAAAAGAAGCTCTTTGTAAACGATCGTTCATCGATTTTCCCAAACCGAAATTTGGCATTTCTTCTACAATTATTACCTCTAAATTTAAAGAATCTAATTGATGCAAACTGTCGTACAATTTAGAGGCAGCCTCTTGCAAGTTTTTTTCTTCGGATAAAATAATTTGAGTATCAATTTTATCGCTTCTATAAAAAGTATTGAACGTTAAAACCCCTATTTTTTTATTGGGATGTTTTTCAATTTCTGATGCAATATCCGTGGTTAAAATAGTTTGCGTTTTTGGAGAATAATGTTTGTTCAACATTCCTGGAGCATCTGGGTTTTCTTCTTTTTTATTTTTGATGGAAATTTTGCCAACAACAGCTTCAATATCTTCCACAGACAAAGCACCTAATCTATAAATAATAGGTTCATTATCTTCAAAACCAATAATGGTAGATTCTATTCCATTTTTACAAAAACCACCATCTAAAACCATCTTAAGTTCGTCTTTAAAATAATTCTCTACGTGTTCTGGTTTTGTTGGGCTAATATTATTAAAAGGGTTTGCACTTGGTGCTGCCAAAGGAAAAGACAACTGTTTTAAAAGCGATAAAGTTACAGGATGATTTGGTACACGAACTGCAACAGTATCTTTGCCTGCAGTAATTATACTAGGAATATTTTTATTCTTTTTTAGCACTAAAGTCATAGAACCAGGCCAAAAATTATTTGCTAAAATTCTCGCTTTTTCAGGTATTTCAGCAACAATAGTTTCCAACTCATCTACAGATGAAATATGCACAATTAAAGGATTAAAAAACGGACGCTTTTTAGTTTCGAAAATACGCTTAATTGCTTTTTCGCTAAAAATATTACCAGCTAAACCATATACAGTTTCTGTAGGAATTGCCACTAATTCTTCGTTTTCTAATAACGAAATTGCTTTTTGTATGTCTTTGGAAATGATGCTCATAATTGTTTGCAAAATTACATATAAAATCAATAGATTTTTTAAAAATCAGCATCAACTGTAAAACTCATTTTTTTGTGAGTTGTTGGATGCAAAAATTCAATAAATTGAGCATGTAAATGCAATCGATTTGCTTTTTTACCATACAAATCATCACCCAAAATAGGAGTGTTTAATCCATTTTTATGAGCTGCATGCACTCGTAATTGATGTGTTCTGCCAGTAATTGGATAAAAATAAACTCGAGTTTTTCCATTTTCTTTGTTGATGATTTCCCAATTAGTTTCTGCATTTTTTCCATGCACAAAATCTACTAGTTGTTTGGGTCTGTCATCTAAATCTACTCTAATTGGCAATTGAATTGTTCCGCTTTTTTTAGCCAAATCTCCATTTAATAAAGCAACATAACGTTTTTTTACAGTTCTATTTATAAACTGACTTTGTAAAACTTTATTGGCTTCTTTGGTTTTGGTTAATAATAAAATTCCAGAAGTAGACATGTCTAATCTATGCACAATTAATGGACCAGTTGCCAATGGATATTTTTCTTTAATTCTGCTATACACAGAATCTTGAATGGTTTTGCCAGGAACTGATAAAAATTCAGCAGGTTTGTTTACCACAATTAAAACATCATCTTCAAAAATAATATCTAGCTTTTTGTCTTCGGATAAATTTTCTAGCAACAAATTTGCATCCATTTCAATACCTTGTAACATGTGGTTTAAAATGGGTTTACATCTACTTTGGCAAGCAGGATAAAAATTTTTGTGCTTTCTAATGGCTGAGTTTGGCGAAATTCCCCACCAAAATTCTGCCATACAAATGGGTTTTAAATCGTTTGCAAACGCATAATTTAATAATTTTGGAGCAGCACATTCTCCAGAACCAGCAGGAGGTTTTATTGCTGGATCATCAAAAATAGTTAACAGACTTTTTAGCTCTTTTTGTTGATTTAAAAAAGCATATTTACTAAATAAAGTCTGCTGTAAAAAGTTCGATTTTTCTTTTCGTTCTTTTTTAAGAAATGCAATTCTATCTTCAAAAAAGGCCAATTCGTTGTTCGATTTTTCAATTTTTGTTTGATAATATTCTACCAATTCTTTGTAAAAAAACTGATCATTATAACTTTCTTGCGTTAGTTTTTCAGTTAACCTTTTAAACTCTAACTCATTTAAAACCTGAGTTGCATTTTTCTTTCTAAGTTTTCTGTTTTTTTTAGAAAGTTTCATTTTTTTTCGCTGATTTTCTAAATCATCAGCAATTTCTTGATGTAGTTTTTTGTTCGCTTTTTTTATTTTAAGATAGTTTTTATCTTTCTTTAAAATGCTTAATTCCTCATTAATTGCATCAATTTCAGCTTCACCTTTAATGTAAAAACTACCTTCTGTTCTCATATTAAAAACAGGGGGAACAAATTTTTCAGGTAAACTTTTATCAGCCAATTTGCCAGAAAAAGCAGCTAAATAACCAACTTCATCATTCTTATTTTTTACCACTAAAACTCCGAACATTTTACCAACTGGCAATTCATCACTATTTGTATGGATGCCAAAATTGTGATTAAAATCTGTTTGATTTTGTAAATATTGATGAATTTCTTCTGCTGCAAGAACAGCTAAAGGATGTACATCATAATAAAAAGGAAATGTAAATTTCTTTGGAAAATCAATTTCAGAAATATCAGAATTAAAATGTAGGAAGTGTTTCAATTTGTTTTAAGTAAATGTCAAAGATAGGCAGTTTATCAATATAATACAGAATTAGTGGTTTTTTAAAAACCGATTTCAATTCAGTTTCCTAAAGAGTTAAAACTAACTTTATTTGCGTTAAATGGATCTTTGCTATTCGTTTAGTTTTGTATCAAACTTTAAAACGTTAATATGAAAAGTATAAAAATAAACTCAATAAAATTATTTGCATTAGCATTCACAGCATCAAGTTTTATGTTTTTTTCCTGTGATACTCCAAAGAAAAATACTACTGAAAACAATGAAATTTCTGAAGTTATAGAAACTGAAAAAGATAATTTAGAAGTAGAAAAAGAAATTGCTGAAGGTGATGTTGAAAGAATGAATATGAAAGAAGGTGAAGTAATAACACGTTCTTATAAAATAAAAGAACAAACACCAATTGTATATAATTTAGATGCAAATGGAATTGCTGGTTTTGATGATTGGAAAGATTTTACAGTTGTTAATTATGAGCTTGCAGAAATTAGAAAAAGTAATTATGTAACGACTTCACAACGTATTAAAAACATGAATTACAGAATTGCTAATTTAGGAAACACGATTCCTTCTTGGTTAAAAACGGAAGAAGTTATGGAAGATGTTGCAGATATTCAAAAAGAATATTTAGAGCTAATTAAAGAAAGCAATGCTCCTGAAAAAGAAGTAAAAGAAAATTTAGAAGAGCTTTCTGAAAAATTCGACGATTTAAAAGAAGAATTAGATGAAACTGTTGCTGAATATGTAAAAATTAACGAAAGTGCCATCGAAGAATTTAACGAAGAATTCAAAAAAGGAAAAATAGAAGCTGCTATTGAAGAGTACAATGAAGAAATTAAAAAGTTAGATAAAATTATTGAAAAGAAGAAGTAATAATTGAATTAGTGAGAAAGAGGAAAAGGATTTTTTAAAATAAGGTAGATGTTTCATCTACCTTATTTTTTTGTTTCAACTCTCTCCTTTACTTTTTTAAAATCAAGGAATTAGATGTGTTTTTTTAAACACCAAAAGAGTTAATTAAAACTTTGTTAGCGTTAAAGTTCGATTGTTAATTCGTTTAGTTTTGTATCAAACTAAAAAACATATAGTATGAAAACAATTCAAAAAACAATAGCAATATTAGCAATATCAGGTTTTCTATTTATTTCTTGTGACAAACCTAAAAAAGAAAAAGTAGAAGATAAAATGGAAGAAATTGAAGAGAGCATGGAAGATGCTGGAGATGATATTTCTGATGAATTCAAGAAGATGCAATTAAAATTAGAAGACGGAACTTACGTAAATTATAGTTCTAATAATAGTGGAGATTTATCTTTTGATGACTGGGAAGGATTTAATACTGCAAATGAAGAGTTGAGAGCAATTGAAGAATTAGATTCTAAAACCTATACAACTCGAATTGGAGATTTAAGTGCAACAATCGCAAATTTAGGAAATTCAATTCCTGCTTGGTTAAAAACGGAAGAAGTTATGGAAGACATTGAAGATATTCAGAAAGAGTATAAGAAATTGTCTGATGAAAGAAATGAATCTGAAGATAAAATTGAGCAAAACATCGAAGATTTAATGGAGAAATTTGATGATTTACGTGAAGAATTAAATGAAACTATTGAGAAGTATAAATCTTAATTGATATAAATTTTATTAAAAGAAAAGAGGATAGATTTTTTATAAATCTATCCTCTTTTTTTATGTTTAAATTATTTCTAAATACTAGGTTTATTGTGCTGTTGCAGAAGGGCAAAATAACAAATCAGTAGGCGTATCAACATCATATAAATATTGATGAGCTCTAGAATCCTTTACACAAAAAGGTTCTATTAATTTAACCATATTTTTAAAACTGTCTAACGTTAAAATACAAAAAAACGTTTCATTGTCTTTGGTAAGAATTCCTTCATCAGACTTAAACAAGCCAAAAATTAAATTGCAATTTATAGGTTCTATAAAATCTACTTCAGCTAAATTTAGTTTTTGTTTTTTATTGATCACAGTCTCCTCCAACAATTCTCTAAATTTATTGGCTTCTTTTTTATCAAAGTTATACAAACGAACCAAATTTTCGTCAAGTCCGTTAAAATTTTCTATGTAATCTATTTCCATTATTTCTCTTTAATTAAATCTTAGATGAGGATTTAGGTTTTTGACAGTAAATATTTATTAATATGATAAAAAATTTTCTTTTATAAAAAGGTTTCTATTTTTGTAATTAACTCTTTTGGAATATGATTAGTTGATCTAAAATATTTATACGATGCTTCTTTGTTTAATTTACTTGCATTTATAAATGTGTCTTGGTAGATTTGCCTTAAGTCTTTTCCTCTTACTTCAATAATCCATTTAGGAATTTTTATTTTGTGACCATTTAAATAAGATATTTCAGTTAATTCTTCATATCTTTTTGGAGACTTGAGTGTTTTATTAGTACTATTAAACTCAAAATATTCAATTGTGTTAGAAAAAATAATTTTATTAGATATTTTATTTACTATTAAATCTACTTGTTCTTGTATAAGTTGATTAGATAATTTACGAATATTAAACTCTTGACCTGATTTTATTTTTAGAATGTCCAAATTTTTAAATTCTGGATCTTTTCCATTTAACAAAAAGCAATAAACTATTAAAGGATCAAACCAATAATTTTCGATACTGTATCTATTAATTAAATTTATAAAACCATTTTCATCATAATCTATATTACCTGTATCTTTATCAATTAGGCCTACTACAGAAGAACTATTAGAGGTTAAAACGTCAAGTTTTCGAAGATAATTGAGACTCTTTAAAACAGCATCTTTTCCACCTTCACCATTTTCAGTTAATTTAGATGAAGCAATAAAGTTTAACATAGAGATATTTTCATTTTTAGAAAATTCACATATGCAATTATAGAAGCTGACATCATCTAAATCTTCAACTATAACAAATTTTGTTTCTGGATAAATTGTAAATAGTCCATTTGATAACGACTTTATACTTCTTGAAAATTTAATGGAATTATCAACTTCTAAAGTGGTAGATTCAAATTCAGAAGACCTTTTCATAAAATAAAGTTCTAGATTTTCGTAATTTGAAGCTAAAGTTAATGTTGACGCTGAATGAGTTGTCATTATAACTTTAATGTTATTTTTCTTAACTAAAAATTCATTTACTATTTCGAAAAATTGTTTAATCATTGAAGGGTGTAAATGTGCATCTGGCTCATCTAGTAAAATAAGTTTTCTCTTGTTGTTTCTAAGTTCTGTAGAATATCTCAACATACCAATAGAAAATAATTGTCTTTCTCCAGAAGATAAATCGTGAAAGTTAATTTTCTTACCAGAATCATTATCTAATAAAACAATTTGATATGGTGTTTCTGACATCTGATTTAGTTCCATATCTAAAATATCACTCAATTTACTAATATCTGGAGCAGTTACTTTGTAATTAAATCCCAATGAATCTATAACTAACTGAAAAATTTCCCAAGGAGCTTCTCCTAAATCATCAGTAATATTATTTTTAATATTATACGCAATTTTATATTGATGGCAATAAAAATAGAAAGATAATATTTGATCAGATTGACTAGGTTGTAACTCAGTAACTAAAATATGAATTGGAAAAAAACGGAATATATCTGCTGGTAATATATCTTCTTTTGATTTATTAGATAATCTTAAAACTTCTAAAATTAATTTATGGGATAAAGATTGAATCATGTTAGCTAGCTGAGCATTTGAAATGATTCGTGGTGTTACTTTACGCCCATTTTCATTTTTTATTTCTTTTCCTAAAGTTGATAAAATCTGTGACTTTTGTTTGGGATTAATAATTGAATATAATTCTAAACAAACTTCCTTAAAATCTTTATATAGTATGTTACCCTGAAAGACTGTTTGACCATAATTGTCTGACCATAATATATTTGCACCATTTTCTTGAATCCTGAAACTTTCTAATTTCACAGAATAATGTTCATTATTATCAATACTTGGATGTACTTGAGAAAATGTATAAGAATCTTCAAATGTATTAACTGTTTGACTAACAACTGTGTTAATTAAATTGAGAAGTTGAGATTTACCTGCGCCATTATAACCAGTTATTAAAGTTAGGCCTTTTTTAAATTCAAATTCTAAATCTTTTACAGCCTTAAAACTTCCTTCTATTTTTATTTTCATATAATTTTTTCTTGATAAATGTTTTTCTAATGCGCTTCCAACCAATTTTGACCAATACCAACTTCTACATCTAAAGGGACATCCATTTTAAAGGCATTTTCCATTTCGAATTTAATAATAGGTTTTACAATTTCTAATTCGTCTTTTGGTACATCAAAAACCAATTCATCATGCACTTGTAATAACATTTTAGATTTAAAACCTTCTTTCTCAAAACGATTATGAATGTTAATCATCGCCAATTTTATAATGTCTGCAGCAGAACCTTGAATGGGCGCATTTACAGCATTTCTTTCTGCACCACTTCTAACCATGGCATTTCTAGAATTGATGTCTTTTAAATATCTACGTCTGTTTAAAACAGTTTCTACATAGCCTTTTTCTCTAGCAAAATCAACCTGACTAGCCATATAAGCTTTCAATTTTGGATACGTTTCATAATACGTATCAATCAATTCTTTGGCTTCACTTCTGCTCAAATCTGTTTGATTGCTCAATCCAAAAGCAGAAACTCCATAAATAATTCCAAAATTTACTGTCTTTGCATTGCTTCTTTGCTCACGAGTTACGTCTTTTATATCAACATTAAAAACCTTAGAAGCTGTTGAAGCATGAATATCTTCACCATTTTTAAAAGCATTAATCATGGTTTCTTCCTCACTTAAAGCTGCAATAATTCGCAATTCAATTTGAGAATAATCTGCTGCCAACAATACATAATCGCTATTTCTTGGAATAAAAGCTTTACGCACTTCACGTCCTCTTTCTGTTCTAATAGGAATGTTTTGCAAGTTTGGATTGTTAGAACTCAACCTTCCTGTTGCAGCAACTGCTTGCATATATTGTGTGTGAATTCGCCCAGTTTTTGGGTTGATTTCATTTGGCAACGCATCAACATACGTACTTTGTAATTTTTTATATTGACGATATTCTTGAATATCTCTAATAATTTTATGGTCTTTAGCTAGATAAGATAAAATATCTTCACCTGTTTTATATTGACCTGTTTTTGTCTTTTTGGGTTTATCAACCAACTTCATGTTTTCAAAAAGAACAATTCCCAACTGTTTTGGAGAGGCAATATTAAATTCTTCTCCTGCTAATTCGTAAATATTTTTTTCTAATCTGTTAATGTCGTCAGTTAAGGCAACTGACAATTCTTTTAAAAACTCAGTATTGATATTTATTCCCTCAATTTCCATGGCAGTTAATACAGAAACCAAAGGCAATTCTACATCGTTAAATAATTTTGTTACGTTTCCAGTTTCTAATTCGCCTGTAAAATGTTCTTTTAATTGATAGGTAATATCTGCATCTTCCACAGCATATTCTGTTTGATCTTTAATGGGCACAACTCTCATAGAAAGCTGATTTTTCCCTTTTTTACCAATCAATTCTGTTATAGAAACTGGCTGATAATTCAAATACGTTTCTGCCAAAACATCCATATTATGACGCATATCTGGATTGATTAAATAATGCGCAATCATTGTATCGAATAAATTCCCTTTTACAGGCATGTTATAGTTCGATAAAACTTTGATATCATATTTTAAATTATGTCCAATTTTTTCAATTGCTGATGCTTCAAAAAACGGTCTAAATTCTTCTAAAATTGTCTTTGTTTCCTCTTGATCTTCTGGAAAAGAAACATAATATCCTTTGCCAGCTTCAAAAGAAAAAGCAATGCCAATTAACTCAACTTCCAATGCTTTTAAGCCAGTAGTTTCTGTATCAAAACAAACCGATGTTTGTTGCATCAATTTATCGATTAATAATTTTCTAGAAAAAGGAGAATCTATATGTTGATAAAAGTGATTTGTATTTTCGATGTTTTTAAAGCCAGATGCAGTTTGTGCTTCAGTAACACTTCCTGTTCCTGGAGCCGCAAATAAGTCAAATTGACCTTCTACAATTGGCGCAGATTTTTTAGTGGTTGATTTTTCATCAGGATTATTTTCTGCTGAATTTACTTTTTGTGCATTTTCATCAGCAAACGTTTTTAAGAAGTTTGTCAATAAATTTCTAAACTCTAATTCATTAAAAATTTCGGTAACTTTCTCAACATCTGGTTGATCTAACGTAAAATCTTTTGCATTAAAAGTTACAGGAACATCCAACATAATTGTTGCTAACTTTTTAGAAAGTAACCCAAGTTCTTTGGCAGCTTCCACTTTCTCTTTCATTTTACCTTTTAGCTGATCTGTATTCTCTAAAAGGTTTTCCATAGAACCAAATTGCGCTAAAAATTTCTTCGCAGTTTTTTCGCCAACTCCAGGCAAACCAGGAATATTATCAGAAGAATCTCCCATCATTCCAAGAAAATCGATGACTTGCAAAGGATCTGTAATTTCAAATTTTGCCAACACTTCTGGAACGCCCCAAATATCATAACCACCTCCAAAACGCGGTTTATACATAAAAATATTTTCGGAAACCAATTGCGCAAAATCTTTATCTGGAGTTACCATAAACGTTTGGTAACCTTCTTTTTCTGCTTGCTTGGAAAGTGTTCCAATCACATCATCTGCCTCAAAACCATCTTTTACCATAATTGGTATGTGCATGGCTTTTAAAATCTCATAAATAAAGGGAATCGCGTCTTTTATAGGCTCTGGAGTTGCATCTCTATTTGCTTTGTATTCTGTAAACATTTCAACTCTGTCTACACTGCCACCTTTGTCAAAACATACTGCTAAATGATCTGGTCTTTCACGTTTAATAACGTCTAAAAGCGAGTTCATAAAACCCATAATTGCAGAAGTATCGAGTCCTTTTGAATTAATTCTTGGGTTCTTTATAAATGCGTAATATCCACGAAAAATTAATGCGTATGCATCAACTAAAAAAAGTCTTTTTTGATCTGCCATTTTATCTATAATTCTAAAAAGATAAAACTACAAAAAACTGTATAAAATTAGGCTTTATATGTTGATGATTTTAATGAGAATGTTTGTTGCAATTATTGGCACGATTCATATTTTTTTTAAATTGATAAAGATGTTTCTTTAACAAATTTGTAAACTATTAAAAAAACCTGAATTATTAAATTGAAAAAATATAAACTTTTGAAAGTTTTGGAACTTGTTGTTATTGAATAATTTTTTCTTTTAAATCCATTCTTTCGTGCAATATTCTGGTAATTTCCACATAATTTTCATGTAATGTTCTATAGAAAATTATGTGTCGATTTATTTTCATTCCTAGAAGTGAATCGGTTATGTCGTGATAATTTTTTCCCAATTCTGGATTGTTTGCTATTTCTTGGCAACTAGTAATTAAACGATCATAGTATTTGTCGGCTTGTTTTTCTGACCAAACTTCAAATGTATATTCCCAAATTTTTGATAAATCTTCAACAGCTTTATTTGTTAATTTATATTCGGCCATTCGAATATTTTTTCGCTTTTAAGGTTTCAAGATGTTTTTTTGAATCAAAATCGTGAGCAATTCCACTATCAATTCCCTCTTGAATTGCATTTTTTAAAGCAATTACTCTACTTTCTTCTTCTTCTAAAAGTCTTAAACCTGCACGTATAACTTCACTAACGTTTTTAAACCTTCCTTCTTTTACGCTACTTTGCACAAATTCATCAAAATAATTTCCTAGTGATATGGATGTATTTTTATTCATTGTAGTAAAATTTATTTCAAATATACCAAAAATTGGTATGTTTTCAAAATTGCTAAAAATTGTTCAAATATTAATGTCCGAGAATTCGTAACATCAATTTAAAAATAAACTAACTTTTATATTCCACAGATTTCAACCCTTTTTGAAAAGGAGCTTTTAATTGATATAAAATGTCTTCTGATTTTTCTGCGTCTAAAATGTCAACTCCATACACAATGTCTTTGGTGTCTTGATACATAAAAGTACCAAAAATTCTATCCCAAAAAGAAAAGATATTTCCAAAGTTGGTATCTGTCCAAGGCATTACATGATGATGATGGAATTTGTGCGTATTTGGCGAAATAAAAACATAGCTAATTGCTTTGTCTAATTTGGCTGGTAAACTAATATCTGCATGAGAAAAATACGTGAAAAGAACCGTTAAAATTCTGTACATTAAATAATAAGAAACAGGCAAACCAGCAATTAAAACTCCAAGTAAAGCAAAGGTTTCTCTAAAAATAAAATCGATGGGATGATGTCTTGTTCCAGAAGTTACATCTACATGTGTATCACTATGATGTACAGTGTGAAAACGCCACATAAAAGGAATTTTGTGCAATAAAACGTGCACTAAATATTGTGAGGTAAAATCCAGAATCATAATTGCTAAAATGATTTCTACCCAAACAGGGAAATCAACCAAATTTAATAACCCAAAATTTGTGGTATCAATCCAAAGAAAAACGCCAACAGTTAGCAACCCAAAAATAACATTAATGAGCATTGTAGAAAGTAGTAAAACGAAATTAGTTTTAGCATGTTTCCATTTGTTATATTGATGTTTTTTAAGGGGATAAACGCCTTCTAAAATCCAGAAAACAGATAAACAACCCACAATCCAAATAAATTTTTGTAAGCTAGTTAGGTTCTCGAAAAAAACAACAATGTTATCAATCATTTTCTGTAAAATAAGATTATAAATTTACTAAAAAATTTAACAGGAGCTTAAAAACCTTTGATTTTTTAACAGTTACCTTTGTCCACATTTAAAAAAAATAAATATGCCTCGTTGGTTAATTCCAGTTCTTATTGTACTCGTTTTAATTGTTTCTGTAGAAATTTATACGTTTCAAGCTTTCAAAACAATTTCCAAAAGTAAATTAATACGATTCTCTTACATAGCAATTAGTGTTGCTGTGTATGCGTATTTTTTAATCACCATTTTAACCTATGATAGAAGCAAAGGACAAACTCCAGAATTTCAAATGGCAATGGGAATTTTACTTTCTTTTTCAATTCCTAAATTAGTAATTGTATTTGTACTTTTTGGTGAAGATATGTATCGATGGGTTTTAAAATTGTTTTCGGCAATTTCAAGTTCAGAAACGCAATCTTTGGTTGGAAGAAGAAAATTTGTATCGCAAATTGCTTTGGGATTAGCAGCAATTCCTTTTGCGTCTTTTATCTATGGAATCATCCAAGGAAAATATAATTATAAGGTGATAAAATATCAACTTTCTTTTGATGATTTACCAGCAGCTTTTGATGGTTATACAATAACTCAAATTTCAGATATTCATTCAGGAAGTTTTACCAACAAAGAAAAAATACAATATGGTGTTGATTTAATTAATGAGCAAAAATCTGATTTGATGTTATTTACAGGTGATATTGTAAATAATAAAGCTGATGAAATGGATAATTGGATTGATGTTTTTAATCAATTAGAAGCTAAAGAAGGCAAATTTGCCATTTTAGGAAACCATGATTATGGAGATTATATGGATTGGAATTCGCCTCAAGATAAAATTGATAATTTTCAAAGAGTAAAAGAAATTCACAAAAAAATAGGGTTTGATTTATTGTTAGATGAACATCGATATTTGGAAAAAGATGGACAAAAAATAGCCTTAGTTGGTGTCGAAAATTGGGGAAAAGGATTTAACCAAGCAGGAGATTTGCAACGAGCATCATCAAAAATAAAAAAAGAAGATTTTAAAATTTTAATGAGTCACGATCCAAGTCATTGGCAAGAAAAGGTAAAAATGGACGATTTTAATTATCATTTAACGCTAAGTGGTCATACACATGGTTTGCAAATGGGGATTGAAATTCCTGGTTTTTTAAAATGGAGTCCCTCTCAATTTGTGTACAAACAATGGGCAGGTTTGTATCAAGAATTTGGCAGATATATAAATGTAAATAGAGGTTTTGGGTATCATGCTTTTCCTGGAAGAGTTGGTATTTGGCCAGAAATTACAGTTATAGAATTGAAAAAAGCTTGATAATCAGCTTATTTGATGAGAAATCTTATATTTGTAATAATAAGATTTAAAATAGTTGTAAATTTTACACGTTTAAAAATATTCAATTATGACAAAATTCGGAGAATTAATCAATGCTGAAACACCAGTTTTAATCGATTTTTATTCAGATTGGAATGCCATTGATAACAACGTAGATACTTTAAGAAATGTTGCTGCTGCTTTGGGTGAAAAAGCCAAAGTAATTAAAATTGACATCAAAAAAAACGAAACCTTAGCAGATGCCTTGCGTGTAAAAGGAAACCCAACATTTATGATTTATAAAAATGGCGAAATGAAATGGCGTCAAACAGGTTTTCAAGACGCAAATACGTTAATTAATTTGGTTCGAAAATATTTTTAAAACTCAATTTATGGAAAATGATTTGAATCCACTAAAAACTGAATACATAGAAATCGAAAAGAAATCAATATTTTTAAAATCGATTTCTATTTTATTTATTATGATTTTTTTGCTTTTTCCATTAGCTGAAATTGTAACTGAATTTGATTATAATTATATCGTTTCTTACCCTAGTTATTCTTGTGCGATGGATTTTCAGTTAGAAGTCTTATCGTTTAAACCAATAAATTAATTTTTACTCCATTTTAAAAATAAAAGACGAACAAGCATTAAATCTTTTTTAACGCCCAAATATATTTGATTATAAAAATTTTTCGAAAAACTATTTTTTCCCTTTTAAAATCAATAATGGAACATTTGTATAAAATTCTTCTTTTAAAATAGTATTCTTTTCCCAAAGCTTTTTAAAGAAACCTCTTTTTCGTCTAAAGACACATAACATATCAGGATTATGAGTTTTTATATGCTCTAAAACTCCTTGAAAAGTAGTTGCATTTTCAGTAACGGTTAAGGTAGCTTGTAATTTCTCTAAATCCTTATGAATCACTAAATCTTCTTGTTCGTAATTTGGAGTTTTTACCAACAATAAATTTACTTGAGTATTAAACTTTTTAACAATGTTTTGCAAAGGATTTAAAGCTGTTTTACTTTTTAAAATACCAGATTTAAACGCTAATAAAACATTTTTAATGGGTGCGTATTTATAATCTTCAGGTACTGTTAATAAAGGTACATCTGTTTGTTTTACAATACTTCCAGCTGTTTTTCCTAAAAATATTTCTTCTTTTATAGAGTTGCTTTTTGCGCCAACAATAATTAAATCGATTCCTAATTCATCATCAATAGATAAAATACTGTCAACTACAGAGCCTCTTGCCGAAATTAATTTAATATCTACATTTTTTTTATCTACAGAATTTACCATTGTTCGCAAATACAAATTAGTTTCACGTTCAATAATATTGTTTACGTTTATCATAGTGCCCATTTTAGTTGGTGCACTATAAGCTCTAAAAACAAAAACTTTTGCGTTTGTTTCAGCTGCAAAATCGATTGCATATTGTAATGTATTTTGAGCGTTTTCTGTAAATCCGATAGGAACTAAAATGTTTTGCATAGTAAAATTTTTAAAACCACAAAGTTACTAATTTTTCAGCAAGTAATATTTTTTCTCATTTTTTAGAACTGTACATTTGTGAAAAATATTTTTTTGAATACAGATATTAGTTTTAAACGAATTAACAAGCTTGCAATTCCTGCTTTAATTGCTGGTATTGCAGAACCTTTATTGTCCATTACAGATACTGCAATTATTGGTAATATTAATGAAAATGCTACAGAAAGCTTGGCTGCTGTTGGTATTGTTGGCGCTTATATTTCTATGCTAATTTGGGTTTTTGGACAAATAAGAAGTGCTATTTCATCTATAATTTCTCAATATGTTGGCGCTAATAAATTAGATGAAATAAAAACATTACCAGCACAAGCTATTGCAATTATTGTAGTTTGTAGTTTATTGGTTGTGGCTGTTTCTTATCCTTTTGCAAAGCAAATATTCCAATTTTATAATGCTTCAGGACAAGTGTTAACCTATTGCATTACTTATTTTAAAATTAGAATTTTTGGGTTCCCTTTTTCTTTATTTGTATTCGCAATTTTTGGCATTTTTAGAGGTTTGCAAAACACATTTTACCCAATGATAATTGCCATTATTGGAGCTTTGTTAAATATTGTATTAGATCTTGCTTTTGTTTATGGAATAGAAGGTTTTATAGAACCCATGTATATTGAAGGAGCTGCATATGCAAGTGTAATTGCTCAAATTACAATGGCAATATTATCGATTCTTTTGTTGATTAAAAAAACAGATATTTCTTTAAAAATAGAAACAAAACTTCATCAAGAAATTCCTAAATTATTGGGTATGATTGGCAATCTTTTTATAAGAACAATTGCTTTAAATACAGCATTATATTTTGCAACTGCTTATGCTACAGGTTATGGAAAAGAGTACATTGCAGCCTACACAATTGGTTTAAATATTTGGTTGTTAGGTGCTTTTATGGTTGATGGATATTCGAGTGCTGGGAATATTTTAGCAGGAAAATTACTAGGAGCAAAAGAATATAAAACTTTAGTTCTTTTAAGTACTAAGTTAATTAAATACGGTTTAATAACAGGAATTATCATAGCTACTTTTGGGTTCTTGTTTTATAATTTTATTGGGCTGATATTCACCAAAGAACCTTTAGTTTTAGAACAATTTTATCATGTTTTTTGGATTGTTATTATCACGCAACCCATAAGTGCTATTACCTTTATTTTTGATGGAATGTTTAAAGGAATGGGTTTCATGAAATATTTAAGAAATGTTTTAATTTTTTCTACAGGCTTTGTTTTTATCCCAACTTTGTTATTTTTCGATTGGTTAGATTGTAAGTTAGTCGCCATTTGGATTGCTTTTACTTTATGGATTTTAGCAAGAGGAATTCCTTTAATTATTAAATTTAGGCGTACATTTTTACCACTGGCTAATTCCTAAAGCTACTTTGCAGACACTTTTTATTTAACTATATTTACTATTAAATCATTCTAATTATGACAATAAAAAAAATAATCTTTATACTTTTTTTAGGCACGCTTATTGTAGCTTGTAAAAAAGAAAAATCATTAGAAGAGTATATGACAGATTCTTGGCAAACAACTTATTTAAAGTTAGAAATGCCAACATACGAGAAATCTGATTCTTTATATGTTTTTGAAGATAAATTTGATAAAAATCCAACATTAATTGCACAATCTATTTACCATAAAGATGGCACTTTTAATGCTTGGTTTATCAATAAAGAAGGAGAAAAAATTTCTGAATCTGATGGGAATTGGAGTGTAAAAAATGATTCGCTTTTTGTTGATTTTACTTACAATAATCGAAATATAAAAGTAGGGTATTATATTGAAAAAACTACTGAAGGTTTTTTAGGGAAAAGTGCTTTTGATTGGGATAATGATGGCGACTTTGATGATTTTTTAACAATGAAAACAAAACGTATAAAAACAAACTAAAAGTTGATCAATTTTAAGAAAGTATCTTTAAAAATACGTATTTTTTTATCTACCATTTTATTGGTGTTATTAGCATCAATTTTAATTTTGGTGGTTACTGTGTATCAATATGATGAGCAAACGAAAGATTACAATATTCATCGTTTTGAGCGTAAAGAAGCCACTACCATAGAAACTATTGATTTAGAGCTGACTAATAAAACAAGTTACCCTGTAAAAACGGAAAATTTATCAAAAATATTTCAAGAGCGTATTTATGAAATTTCATCTATTAATAAATTAAATATTTCAATTTTTGATTTGCATGGAAATTTATTGGTTTCCTCTAAAACCAATGCTTTTGAAGAGAATCAAATAAAGCCTTTAAGCTACAATAATCTAAATAATTTAAATCAAAACTCAAACCATAGAATTTTAATTTCTGTTGAAAAAGATGGTATGGGTTATCAGGCTTCTTACACGTATATTCACGATCCGAAGTTTAAAAGAATTGGTATTTTAGAACTACAATTTAGCCAAGATAATTCAGAAATTGAACACGAGTTAAGAGAATTTATTTCGAGATTAGGATTGGTGTATTTACTAATGTTAATTATTGCCATTGCTTTAGCCTACTTTTTATCAAGTTACATAACACGTTCTATAAAAACAATTTCTGATAAAATGCAACAGACTCGTTTAAACGAACGAAATGAAAAAATTACAGTAGATTCTGCCAGTTCAGAAATTGAAGTTTTAATTGAAGCCTACAATAATATGATAGATCAATTAGAAGAAAGTGCTGTGAAATTAGCAAAAAGTGAGCGTGAACAAGCCTGGAGAGAAATGGCAAAACAAGTTGCACACGAAATTAAAAATCCTTTGACGCCAATGCGTTTAACAGTGCAAAGTTTTGAGCGTAAATTTAATCCTGAAGACGAAAATATTAGAGAAAAATTAGCAGAATATAGTCAAACATTAATTCAACAGATAGATGTGATGAGTTCTATTGCTTCTGCTTTTTCTGATTTTGCAAAAATGCCCACACAAAACAGAGAAAAAATAAATGTAGTAAGTGTTGTAAAGCTAGCAATCGATATTTTTAATGAGGATTTTATCAATTATAAAACTACAGAGAAAGAATTATTCGCCAATTTAGATAAAACGCAATTAATTAGAGTGGTTACCAATTTGGTTAAAAATGCTTTGCAAGCTGTGGAAGGTGAAGAAAACCCTGTTATTGATGTCACTGTTTTATCAGAAAAAAATAATATAAAAATCATAGTTTCAGACAATGGAAAAGGAATCCCAGAAGACGTGAAAGATTTAATTTTTGAACCTAAATTTACAACCAAAACAAGTGGAATGGGACTTGGTTTAGGAATGATAAAAAATATTATAGAAGCCTATGAAGGTAGGATTTCTTTTACATCAAAAGAAGGAATAGGAACTATTTTTACAGTAATTTTACCTAAAGAATAATTAGTAATTGCCTTGTTTTTAAAGGTTTTAAAAAATATATAGAATGGATTTTGAAAATATAATCGTAGAAAAAGGAGATGGTCTTGGACAAATAACCATTAACAGACCAAAAAAATTAAATGCATTAAATAAAGATACAATCACAGAGTTAAGTTTAGCCTTTAAACTTTTGGAAGATGATACAGAAGTAAAAGTTATTATTTTAACTGGTTCTGGAGAAAAAGCTTTTGTAGCTGGTGCAGATATTGCTGAATTTGCTAATTTTTCTGTAGATGAAGGAGGTAATTTAGCTAGAAAAGGACAAGAAATACTGTTCGATTATGTAGAAAATTTATCAACGCCAGTTATTGCTGCAATTAATGGTTTTGCA
>TARA_R110002072_G_scaffold237600_2_pt1 | contig 19702 bp, 18 predicted proteins | sample TARA_R110002072 | Tara Oceans TARA_R110002072 (sample SAMEA4397118) | marine metagenome | biome: Polar Biome; feature: [SRF] surface water layer (ENVO:00010504); material: water (ENVO:00002006), including particulate matter (ENVO:01000060) such as... | depth 5 m | reverse complement strand
CCGCCGCGCGCCGCGAGATCGCGCCGCCGATGAGACCCTTGATCAGCTTTGCGGGACAAGGAACAGATCCCGGGCGTTGCGGGCTTCTTGCTGAAGAAACTGTGACACGACGCGAACCCGGGCCAGCGCCTCGGTGCTCTGATGGCTGAGCAGCCAGATCGTTCGCGTCAGCAGGCAATGGTCGCTCAGAATCGGCAGAAGCTTGGGATTGCCGTGCGCGAGGAAGCGCGGAAGGATACCGATCCCCGTTCCCGACAGGATTGCTTCGCGTTGCGCGATCACGCTGGTGCTGGAAAAGACGACGGGCAAGTCGCTCCCGATGTCCTTGGTGTATCGCAGTTCGGGGGCGTAGAGCATCTCGTCGATGTAGCCGATAATCCGGTGGCGTCGCAGATCGTTGAGCCCCTTGGGCGCGCCGTAGCGTTCCAAATAGCTCGGCGCCGCATAGAACAGCAGATGATAGTCGGTCATCTTTCGCGCCAGTAGCCTGCCGCTTTGCGGCAGCGCCAGCGAAAGCGACAAATGCACCTCTTGCTGCGATAGATTGAAATAGCGTGGCATCACTGTCAATTCGACCTGCAGGTCGACATGATTTTCCTGAAAGCGCGCCAGCATGGGGGCGATAAAAACCGTGCCGATTCCGTCGGGGGCGCCAACCCGGACCCGACCGGAAAGACGTCCCGCCTCGCCGCCGATGTTTTCACAGGCCTGTTGGGTCGCCCGTTCGATTTCCGCGGCGATTGACAGCAGGCTTTCCCCGGCGGCGGTCAACTGGTAGCCGCTGTCGTCCTTGGAGAAGAGCTGCGCACCGATCGACTGCTCCAAACCCCTGATCCGGCGGGCGACCGTGGTGTGATTAACCTTCAGTGATTTGGCGGCGACAATCAGCCGTTTCGAGCGGTGAAGTTCGAGAAAAAATTTGAGATCGTTCCAGTCAAAACTACTCTGCATCGCACGCCTGTCTCCGACTGTTGACCGCGACTACGGGCCTTGATGTCGCCGCTTGTGGCGCAGAACCCGTTGGATCGGCGTCCCGACCATGCCAGCTTGTTCAATCGTTTGCAGCCGTTTAACCGGCCTTGGCCGTCGCCAAGCCATGAGTCCGCCGCTTATCAACCTCGCCGAGGGCAAGGCGCAACAGATAGGACGCGCCCCGCGCTGCTGTCCAAGTCGACCACCCGCTCGTCCGCCGCGACGACCGGCCCCGGCGGACGAGCGGGATCGCTACAGCCAAGCCAATGGATTGACGCCGAACAGCAAGGGATGAAGCCAGAGAACCAGGGCGTACCCCAGCAAGCCGACAACGAGCGGCTGCCAAATCGCCACCAGGCAATGGCCCGGGACGCGGCCCCGCAACACCGCCCGGAAGGGCACGTTGCTGCTGGCCCAGCGGAACGCGCGCGCCTCGGCGGTCGTGGCCCGGGCCAGGACCCAGTTGTTTTTCAACAGCGCATAGAGCGAGATCAGCGCCATGGTGGCGAAGAACACCACGCGCTTCAAATCCCCGGTTGCGCCAAGATGCAGCAGCGACCACAGCAGCAGACCGCTGGATCCGGGAAAGCGGATCAGCGCGTAGATCCCGCGCACGGCCTTTGGCCGCTGGAGGTCGCCCAAGGGGGTCAGCAATCGCCCGAGCACCAGAAAAAACGCGATCGGCATGAGGCCCACCGCCAGGAACGCGGCGCCCTGCAGCGGCTCGAACAGCCACAGCGCCCCGTCATAGCCTCGGTAGGTCCAAACGAAGAACACCAGAACCAGCAGCGACAGAAGCGAATAGATCACCCGAAAGGCCCTGTCGCCCAACCCGGCCAACAGGCGGTCGCGCACGCCGGGCGCGGAAGGGACGGCATGGCTGACGAATAGTAAAAAGGCAGAAAATATATAGAGCCCGGCACCGCTTTCAGCTGTCATTACCGAATACCTTCATCGCCGCCGTTGTGGTCGCTGGCCCGCGCCGGGGTCTGCGGCGAGCCCCTGCCCGCCTCGAAGAACCCCAGGGCGCTGCCGCCATGGTCCCTGCGAGGGTTTTTATCACGGTGGCCATGCCCGAAATTCCAGGCGCCGGCCTCCAGGGCGAAGACCGGAGAGCCCACCGCAAACTTTCCCCATAGGCCCTGAAACGGGCCGCCAGGACAATGGAAAAAAAGGTACGGAAAATCAGCATGAAACGGGTTGTAAACAGCTGTGAAACCTTGGTGACAATCGCGCACGGCGACAGGCGGCGGGAATTAGGCAGCGCGGTGCGCCAGCCAGGGCTATGATAAAAGACCTTGCGCGATGGGGGAACGTGGTTCAATGACGCGGGCCGACTTTGGCCCCTTGGCTTCGCAAGCATCGCGGAGGCCGGATCGAAGTCGTCCGGCAAACGCAACCGAACTCGAGGTTCCAATCTTCTGATGCTTAAGCGGTTTAGCAGTGAAGACCTAAAAAAGGCGCTCGGTGCCTTTTCAACCGGCGTGGCTGTGGTTACCACCCGCAGCCCCGAAGGTCTTCCCATTGGCCTCACCGTTAATTCCTTCAATTCGGTTTCCCTCGACCCGCCGCTGGTGCTGTTTAGTCTGGCGCGCAAAGCCTTTAGCTTGCCCAGTTTCATCCACCACCGTCACTTTGCCGTTCATGTTCTGCAAAAGAAGCAAAAGCACCTGTCGCAGCATTTTGCCGCGCCCGGCGGCGATAAGTGGGCGACGATTTCCTATGGGGAAACCGACTCGGGCTGCCCGTTGTTGCCCGGCTGCGCGTCGGTCTTCGACTGTCGCCTGGATCAGGAGATGATCGGCGGCGATCACCTGGTTCTGATCGGCCGGGTGCAGGCGCTCTATAGCAGCGACGAGGTTGATCCGCTGGTGTATCACCAGGGACGCTATGGCGATTTTGAGGCCCACTAGGTCCCCGATTCGTAAGTGCGCAACAGATGCGCCGCGCTGCCAGCCGGACCGGGTCACACAGGTCGTATCCAGCCCTCATCCGGCCTTTGGCCAGCCGGCGATCGGCTGGCGTGCAACCGCAGACCGGTCGGTTTGATTTTTGCGCCGTCGCACGCCGCATTCCGCAGTTCTCTCTTGACCTGGTCTGGCCAAATCCGCATGGATGCGCCATGCAAATATTTCGCCATCACACCCAAATTCCGGACGGCGCGCGCGGTGCGGTTGTCGCCATCGGCAACTTCGACGGCATCCATCGCGGGCATCAAACCTTGATCGGCCAGGCGGCGGCGCTGGCGCGGCAACTCAACGCGCCGCTGGCGGTGATGACCTTCGAACCCCATCCCAGAATGTTTTTTCAGCCCAACCAGCCTCCTTTTCGGCTGACCTCCTTTCGGGTGAAATCCCGCCTGTTGGAGAGCTTGGGGGTGGATCTGCTGTTCAATCTTGCGTTCAACCATGAACTGGCCGGGCTCTCGGCGGAAGATTTTGTCCGCGACGTCCTGGTGACAAACCTCGGCGCCTGTCATGTGGTGGTGGGCGACAACTTCCGCTTCGGCAACAAACGCAAGGGCGACATCGCGCTGCTGAAGCAGCTGGGCGATGAACTTGGCTTGGGGGTAACCACCCTGGCCCGCGTTACCAGCCCGGGCGATGAACCCTACTCCTCTTCGCTGGTGCGGGACTATCTGGCCGATGGCAATCCGACCCGCGCCGGCCTGTTGCTGGGACGGTATTGGGAAATTGAAGGCCGGGTGCAGCAGGGCGCCAAACGGGGTCGGGACTTGGGGTTTCCCACCGCCAATATGGCGCTCGGCGATTCGCTGCGACCGGCCTACGGCGTCTATGCGGTCCGCGCCGCCTTGGAAGAAGGCGATGGCAGCAGCCATCGCTGGATGCCAGGGGTGGCGAACCTGGGGATCAGCCCGATGTTCAGTTACGACGAACCCCTGCTGGAGACCTATCTTTTCGACTTTGACCAGGACATTTATGGTCGCCACTTGCGCGTCGCCCTGGTGGATTATCTGCGGCCGGAAGCCAATTTCCGCGGGTTGGACGAGTTGGTGGCGCAGATCAGGAAAGACTGCGACAAGGCCCGGGCCACGCTGTCTTGGGAGGTCTGGGATCAGGAATGGCCGGTCAGCCCCTTTATCTCAGGCAAGATGTAGGAGCTGGTGCCGGCGAGCGCCGCGCGGTGGGCCTGCGTGTGAGTCACCACAGAGGCGAAGCGCCAAGACCGAGGCGAAGCGCCAAGCGCGCCGTCCTTCGTCGATCCCAGGCTAGAGAACGACCGACTGCCCACCATCGACCGTGAGAACGGATCCGGTCATATAGCGGGAAAGGTCAGAGGCCAGCAGCAGCAGCGCGCCGTCCAGGTCGCCAGCCTGGCCGAATCGGCGTTGCGGAATGCGTTTTAACAGCGCCGCGCCGTCTGGCCCCTCCAGGTGATCTCGGTTGATGTCGGTGATGAAATAGCCCGGTGCGATGGCGTTGACCCGGATGTCGTACCGCGCCCAGTCGCTGGCAAGCGCATGGGTCAGGTTGATCACCCCCGCCTTGGCCGCGCAGTAGGCCGCCACCCCACTTGATCCGCGCAATCCCAGAATCGAGGCGATATTGATGATCGAGCCGCCTTGTTGGAGCCGGATCATATGGCGCGCGATTTCTTGGGCGACAATCCAAACGCCGCGCAGATTCGTATCGGTCACCCGATCCCAGGCCGCCAGATCGAAATCCTCCGAGCGGCCGGCTTCTGCGACTCCCGCGTTGTTGACCAGCACGGAGATTGGCCCCAACTCGGTTTCCGCCGAGCTTATGGCTTGCTTGACCGACTCAGGATCGCAGACATCCATGGCCAAAGGCACGGCCCGGCCGTCCAAGGCTTCGATTTCCGCTTGCAGGCTCTCCAGACGATCAACCCGTCGGGCCGCCAGCCCCACCCGCGCGCCCGCCTGGGCCAAAACCAGAGCGAAATGACGCCCCAGGCCGCTGGACGCGCCGGTTACCAGCACATTCTTACCGTTCAAGTCCGTCAACATGGCCTGCTCCCCCTTTGCTTCGACACCGTGCTCGCCGACCAGGGTGGACGCAGCCTGTTTGGCTGACCACCTGTTTTTTGCCGCGCCGGCGATATTTTTACGGCGCCAAGCAAAGATCGGCGCCCGCGATCACAAAGTTGTCACTGTCTGCTCACCGGCTGGGCGTTCGCCACGCGATCCTTCCTTCTGAGGCAGAATTATTACGTAAAATTAAGATGTTATAATATTTTCTTTAGAAGTTTTTCAGGCCTGTGTCCAACCGGTCAAAGAACTTTGCGGAAACAGGGCTGTCAGCAATTGCCGCGATTCTGCTATAATTGTTGCTGTGACAGGACGGCGCCGCCGGCGCGGACGGCCCGATCATCTCGACCGCTCAGCAGATAACGGGCCGACCGCCCAAAAGGATTTTTCATGCGCTTGGATATCTTCTCGGACACCGTTTGCCCCTGGTGCTTTATCGGGAAACGTCGATTGGACCGGGCGCTGGCGCAGCACCCGCGCCCCGAGTTGGACATCACCTGGCGCGCCTTTCAGCTCAATCCAGACATGCCGGCGGAAGGCATGGACCGCAAAACCTACTTGGAACAGAAGTTTGGCGGTCCCGACGGCGCAAAGCAGGTCTACGGCCACATTGCCGAGGCCGGCGCCAGCGAGGGCATCGATTTTAATTTCGGTCGGATTGAGCGCACCCCCAACTCCCTTGCCTCTCACCGCTTGATCCGGTTCGCTGCGGCCCGGGGACTGCAAGATCCCCTGGTGCAGAAACTGTTTGATCTTTACTTTCTCGACGGCCGGAACATCGGCGACTATGAGGTGTTGGCCGAGGCGGCGGTGGTGGCCGGTCTGGACCGGGACGAGGTGTTGGCCTTTCTGCAAAGCGATCAGTTGGCCAAGGAAATCCGCCAGGAAGATCGTCAGGCCCGTGAAATCGGCATCAACGGCGTTCCCTGCTTTATCTTCAATGGCCGCCACGCCCTGCCTGGGGCGCAATCCCCCGAAGCGCTTAACCAATTGATGGACTTGGCGCAGGAAGAATCCCTAAAGGTGTGAACCGCGCCGCGGCCCGCCTCCCCCCCTCTTGCCCCGACAAGCGCCGAGATCGAGCGGCCGCCATTGGGGTGCGGCCACTGGGATGACTGGGTGTTTTGGGATGACTGGTTATTTCGCGGGTAAAATTTCCTGACATGCGCGGCTGAGCGCGGCGCTGTCCGCGTCTTCCAACGGTTGACCGTTCCAAAAAACCCGACCCTCCCGGGTGACCGTGACCTGGCCGAGGTTGATGGTTGATTGAGTGAACCGCCCGGGCAAGGCGGAAAAATTAAGAGTGAAGTTATAAACCTCCGGCGGCGTGATGGTGGCGCCCTGGTTGATGTCGGCTGGCGCGACCGGCTTTCCCGTGGCGCTCACGCCCGGTTGATAGTCGGCGGAAGCCGAGGCGTCGGGGATATAGCGCGCCAGTCGCTGACAGTCCGCCTTGCTGACAACAACGGTGACCGGGTTGCCCGTCACCCGATTGTCAGCGACCGGGTCGCTGGTGGCTGGATCGGCCCGCAGAACGCCCGGAAAAAACGCCGCCACCGCCAGCAGGCCAGCCACCGCCAAGCAAGGCGGGAAGATCTTGCGCGGCATGGTCATCACCTCCCGAGAGTCGGATCAGTCGCTATCAAACTACGTCGTGATACCATTTAGACTGATCGGACTCTAGAGGTTGTTGACCGGCGCGCGAACGCGCCACCCGGCTCAGTCCAGCAAACGCGAATCGAAGGGATAGCGCACCAGGTTTTCGTAGCCGGTTTCGGTTATGGCCACCTGATCTTCCAGCTTCACCCCTTCGCGCCCGCCCACGGCGCCCACATAGGCTTCGACGCAGATCACCATGCCGGCTTCCAACTGGCCGCCATAGCCGGAACTGTCAAAATCTTCCGGGTAGCGAATCGAGGGATACTCATCGCACAGCCCCACCCCGTGGTAGCAAACGCCGTAGCGTTGTTCGCGATAGGGTTCGGGCAGCCGCAGGGCCTTCTCGGTGAGCTCCTGAAAACTCACGCCCGGCTTCAGCAGTTCCCGATTGGCCGTGATGTGTTCATAGGCGATCTTGTAGAGCTCTTTTTGCGTGGTATTGGCTTGGCCCTCGCCGCAAAGCCAGGTGCGGGAGAAATCGGAGCAATAGCCGTAGGGGCCGATAAGATCGGTGTCGAAGGCCACCAGATCGCCGTCCTGGATCACCCGGGGGCCGCATTCCTGATACCAGGGGTTGGTGCGCGGTCCCGATGACAGCAGCCGGGTTTCGATCCACTCGCCGCCGCGAATGATGTTGCCGTGGTGAAGAATTGCCCACAGCGCGTTTTCCGTCATGCCGGGGCGCAGGACCGCTTCCATTTCAGCCACCGCCGCTTCGCTGGCGCGAATGGCGCAGCGCATGGCGTTTAATTCATTGCTGTCCTTGATGGCGCGGGCATGCTCGGTCACGCCCTGCCCGGGAAGAACCTCTACTCTCAACTTTTCAAAGGCGTAGACACCGGGGATTTCCATTTTGTCCACTGCGAGCCGACGGTTGCCGCCGCTGTGTTGGCGCATCAAGTCGTCGATTTCGCGGGCAAACCTGTCGGCGAACTCCGCCATCCGATCGCCGGCCTCAAAATAGAAGAAGGCGGCGCCGTGGCGCACTTCCGATACCAAGGGCAGGTGCTCGCTTAAATGGTCGCAGCCGTGAAAGTCCCACAGAATGACCGGACCGTCGGCGGGGATGTAGCACGCCCGACAGGCGTTGTGGGTAATCCAAAGCTGCATGTTGGTGCAGTCGGTGGCATAGCGGATGTTGAGGGGATCAAACAGCAACAAGCCCGCCAGATCGTGTTTTTGAATTTCCGCCCGCATCCGCCCGAGACGGTAGTGGCGAAGCGCCTCCAGATCGGGCGCCTGCTGGCCCAGGGCCTGCCACTCGTCAAACGCCAACTGGGTCGGCCCGATTTCAACCCGGTCATTGTCCGCCGGGCTACCGTCTGGACGCCGCGCCTGGGTCACCCGCCTGCGGGTCGGATCAATCTTCCGATTGGAGGGGGAAATGGAGAATGGGTTAGACTGGAACAAGACGCGAACTCCCTAACCTGATTGAGACAATCCTTTTCCGACGGGACCCTAGGCTATCGGCAGGGGCTGTCTATTCTAGCTGCGTCGCCGCGATGACGGTTCTGTCGCCTTGATCAATAACGCGTTGAAAACAAGGGATAACGTGAGGAAAAAAACCGGCCTAAAAAAGAAAAGGCCGGCATTGAGAGCCGACCCTTTCCGGTATTTCGCGCGCCTGTCGCAAGGCTTACTTGGGAAGGTCGCCCTTTACGCCCTCGACGTACCAGTTCCAATTCATGGAACTCAAGGCCGCTTCATCCAGGCTGGCGCCTTCGGCCACGATCAACTCGCCTTTTTGGTTCCGGATCGGACCGGCGAAGGGTAGCAGCTTTCCGCTTTTGATGTCGGCCACCGCCTGATTGGCTTCGGCTCTGACTGCCGCCGGAATGGCCTGGTTAAAGGGGGCCAACGCCACCATGTCCTCGGCGAAACCGCCCCAGGTGTCGCCGCTTTCCCAAGTGCCGTCGATCACCGCCTGGGTGCGGGCGATGTAATAGGCATTCCAGTCGTCAATGATCGCGGTCAATTGGGACTTTTCGCCGAACTTGGCCATATCGGAGGCTTGACCCACGGCCCAGACGCCGCGTTCTTGCGCCACTTGGACCGGGGCCGGCGAATCGGTGTGCTGCATGATCACGTCGGCGCCCTGATCGATCAAGGCCTGGGCCGCCGCCGCTTCGTTGCCCGGGTCATACCAGGAGTTTACCCAAACCACGTTCACTTCGGCGTCCGGCCGGATTTTCCGCAGCGCCAGGGTAAAGGCGTTGATGCCGCGCACCACCTCGGGAATGGGGAAAGATCCGATGTAGCCGATCTTGCCCGATTTGGTCATGCGGCCGGCCAGAATGCCGGAAATGACCCGGCCTTCGTAAAAGCGCGCGGCGTAGGTGGCGACGTTTTTCGTCCGCTTGTAGCCGGTGGCGCTCTCGAATTTCACATTGGGAAATTGCTTGGCCACCTTCAAGGTCGGATTCATGAAGCCGAAGGAGGTGGTGAAGATCAAATCGTTGCCGGCGGCGGCCAGCTGCCGGATGACCCGCTCGGCGTCGGCGCCCTCTGGCACGCTTTCCACAAAGGTGGTTTCCACCTGATCGCCAAATTTTTCCTCGATTGCCTTGCGGCCGACGTCATGGCGATAGGACCAACCGAAATCGCCCACCGGTCCCACGTAAACGAAGCCGACTTTGGTCTTTTCGGCAGCCGACGTCGGCGAGATGGCAAGCAGCAGCGCCGTGGCGGCGGCCCCGAGGAGATGGGGAAAAGATAGTCGAGACATGAAAGTGACCTTCCCTTTTTAGCTGTACGGAAATGTGATTTTGTCAGGTACTGGGACGAAAAAGCTTGCCGATGCAAGCTGGCGCATTAATTCGGACGCGGGCCTGGTCTCTTGATATGAACACCAACACCAGGATGGTCGCCAAGTAAGGCAGCATGGACAGGACTTGGGATGGGATGGAAATTCCCAGGCCCTGCAAATGCAATTGCCCGATGGTGATGCCACCGAAAAGATAGGCGCCGAACAGCAGCCGGCCCGGCCGCCAGGTCGCGAAAACAACCAGCGCCAGGGCAATCCAGCCCCGTCCGGCGGACATGTTTTCGGCCCACATCGGGGTGTAGGCCAACGAGAGGTACGCCCCGGCCAAGCCGCTCATGGTGCCGCCGAACAGGGTGGCGAGATAGCGGATGGCGATGACAGGATACCCGATGGCGTGGGCGGCGTCGTGGTTTTCCCCCACCGCGCGCAGCACAAGCCCGGCGCGGCTGCGATTGAGAAACCACCAAACCAGCCCCACCATGAAAAGCGAAAAGTAGACCAGCAGGTCATGGAACAGCAGGTTTGCAAGAACTTGCGGCGCGCCATCGATCTGCAGCTTGGGCAGGCGGTCCACGGCCACGCCTACCAAACTCTGCCCCAGCAGTGCCGACAGGCCGATCCCGAAAATCGTCAGGGCCAGACCCGTCGCCACTTGATTGGCTTGCAAGGTCAAGGTCAGGAAGCCGAAGACCAGCGACAATGCCGCGCCGCTCAACGCCGCCACCAACAGCGCCAGGCTGGCTGAATCCGTCGCCGCCAAGGTGGCAAAGCCGCTTACCGCGCCGATCAGCATCATACCTTCGATGCCGAGATTGAGCACCCCGGATTTCTCCGTCACCAGCTCCCCGGTGGCGGCCAGCAGCAACGGCGTGGCGGCCACCACGATGGAGGCGAAGATGAAGGATAAGGTTTCAAGCATCGGCTAAGCGCTCCCCTGCAAGCCGGTCCAGCGCACGCGGTAGAGAATCAGCACATCGGTCGCCAACAGGAAAAACAGCAGCATGCCCTGAAAGACGCCGGTGACGGCCAAGGGCAAGCCAAGGGTGATCTGCGCGGTTTCGCCGCCAAGATAGGACAGCGCCATCAACGCGGCGGCAAGCAGAATGCCGAGCGGATGAAGCCGGCCGAGAAACGCCACAATGATCGCGGTGAAGCCATAGCCCGGCGAGATCGAGGGCTGAAGCTGGCCGATCGGGCCGGCCACTTCCATCACCCCGGCCAGGCCCGCCAGCCCGCCGGACAACAACAGGCAAAACCAGGTGAGCTTCTTTTGACTGAAGCCGGCATAGGACGCCGCGCGCGGTGACAGGCCGACCACCCTGATTTGGAAACCGACGAACCCGCGCGCCAGCAGCAGCCAGCACAGCGAGACCAGAAGAATGGCCAGCGGAAAGCCCCAACTCAAGCGGGTGTTCTCGATCAGCGTCGGCAGCAGCGCGGCGTCTTGAAAAACCCGAGACTCCGGAAAGTTGAAGCCGTCGGGATCCCGCCAAGGCCCGTGAACCAGATAGGAAAGCAGCAGCGTCGCCACATAGGTCAACATCAAGCTGGTGAGGATTTCATTGGCGTTGAAGCGGGTTTTCAGGAAGGCCGGAAGGGCCGCCCACAGCAGCCCGCCGACCGCCCCGATTACCAGCATCAAGGGGACCAGCCACCAAGCCGAGGCGGTCGGCGCGGCGTCATAGGCCCACAGCGCGACGCCGCCGCCAAAGATCCCGCCAAGGGTGAGCTGGCCCTCCGCGCCGATGTTCCAGACATTGGCCCGAAAGCCAATGGCCAGACCGGCGGCGATCAAGGCCAAGGGGGTGGCTTTGAGCGCCCATTCGGTCAGGCCGTAGACGCTGGACAGCGGCGCGATGAAAAAGGCGTACAGCGCGTCGAGCGGATTAAAGCCCAAAAAGGCGAACAGCAGTGATCCACCCAGCAGGGTAAAGGCCACCGCCAATACCGGCGCCAGGTAGGCCATGGCGCGGGAACTTTCGGCGCGGGCTTCCAGCTTAACGAACACGAACGCTCTCCTCGGACACCAGGCCCTCGGCCTTCGCGCCGCCCATCAGCAAGCCAAGGATCTCCTCATTGGTCGCATGGGTGTCCATCGGCACGGACAGGCCGCCATGAAACAGCACGGTGATGCGGTCGGTTAAACTCATCAGTTCATCCAGATCCTGGGAAATCACCAAGACCGCCGCTCCCTGGCGCGCCAGGTTCAAGATGGCCTGATGAATCGCCGCGGCGGCCCCGGCGTCCACGCCCCAAGTTGGTGCCGAGACAACGAAAACTCCGGGGTTCTGCAAGATTTCCCGGCCAACGATGAACTTCTGCAGGTTACCGCCGCTTAGGCTGCGGGCTTCGGCCTGCGGCCCGGTGGCTTTGACCGCGAAGAGCTGGATGATCTCGCGCGCCTTGTCGCGGGCGGTCTGATAGGACACCAGGCCGTGTCGGATCAAGCCATAGCGGCGATGGCCGGACAGCACCGTGTTTTCCGTCAAGCTCATCAGGGGAACGGCGCTGTGCCCCAGACGCTCCTCCGGCACCACCGACAGTCCCAGTTTGCGTCGGGCGTCCGGCCGCAAACGACCGGCGTCGTACCCGTCAATCCGGATCACCTCGCCGTCGCCGGCCAAATGCTCTCCGGCCAGCGCCGCAATAAATTCGTTCTGGCCATTGCCGGCGACACCGGCAACGCCGACGATCTCACCGGCGCGAATGGTCAGATTGATATCCTTCAGGTCCGTGCCGTGCGGGTCGCCAGAGGCCAGGGAAAGGCCGATGATCTCCAACCGTGGAATGCCGAAAGTCACCGCGCCTTCGCGGGTAGGGTCGACCAGATCGCCGCCGATCATCATGGCGGCCAAGGCGCGCGCGCTCTGCGCCGAGGGGATGCAGTCGGCAACGGTTTTGCCGCCGCGCAGGATCGTGGCCTTGTCGCAGAGCGCGCGAATTTCTTCCAATTTGTGAGAGATGTAGAGCACCGTGCAGCCTTCGGCGCGCAATCTGCGAAGCGTTTCAAACAGCGCGTCGCACTCCTGCGGCGTCAACACCGAGGTGGGTTCATCCATGATCAACAGCCGGGGGGTTTGCAGCAGGCAGCGAACAATCTCGACCCGTTGACGCTCGCCCACCGACAGGCTGTGAATCGGCCGGGCTGGATCCAGCGCCAGGCCGTAGCGGGCCGATATCTCGGCGATCCGCCCAGCCATCGCCGAGGGCGACTCTTGGCTCTCCAGCCCGAGAATGATGTTTTCCGCCACCGTCAACGACTCGAACAGCGAAAAATGCTGGAAGACCATGCCGATGCCCAGCCGACGGGCGTCGTTGGGGGTGCGGATCTTTTGCAGCCGCCCCTGCCAGTAGATTTCACCGGCGTCGGCGTGCAGCGCGCCGTAGACGATCTTCACCAGCGTCGACTTGCCGGCGCCGTTTTCGCCCAGCAGGGCATGGATCTCACCGGTTTGAAGACAGAGGTCGACAGCATCGTTTGCCAGACAACCGGGGAAGCTTTTGCTGATCTGTCGCAGTTCGAGCAACGGCGCAGGGGTGCCGGCGGACCTTTCCATGGCGGCGTTCGGGACGGCGGGTGCTTGGCTCACGGTGTTGGGGCCTCGAACGTTGCGATCACAAAATTATCGGGACCGTCGGCGGAACCAAGAGGCGCGCGCAACAGCACGCCGTCGCTCTTGCCCCGCCCGCCACGCCTTGGGCGTAAAAACCCCGGACCAGCGCGGCTGAACAGCGCGTTATCGGCAAGCGCGCGAGAAGGAAGAAATTGTTCCCCGACAAACCAAACAAGCCAGCTTCAGCCCCGGTTGTTGGCCGGGGTGAAAGATCTTAATCGGTCGGCTGGCAGTGTCTCCGAAACGTCCGGCTTTTGCAATACACCCGACCCGGCAGGAAAAAATTCCAGCGCTGTCGAGCGACAGGGTTACGGACAGGGCCGAAACGCCAAGCCCTGCTTTCCAGGCCGATCACAAACTAGTCCCAGAACCCTCGAACCGCCTCGCGGAAGGAATAGAGGTCTGACTCGATGACGCCGTAAATCACCAGCCAGATGAGCGCGGAAACGACCGTGGTGATAACAGCCTTGCGCCCGATGTTGGGGTTGGCGGGCGCGCCGGGATCGTGGCCGGTCTCAGGATGTTCCGGCGGCGCGACGCCGATGGGCAGGATCATGAAGATCACCGTCCACCAGACAATCAAAAACAACAGCAGGCCGGTTGCGATGGTCATGGGTTATACCTGCTCCAGCTCAACCAACGTGCCGTTGAAATCTTTCGGGTGAAGAAACAGAACCGGCTTGCCATGGGCGCCGATTTTTGGCTCTCCGTCGCCCAGAACGCGGGCGCCGGCGCGCTGTAGCCGGTCACGCGCAGCGCGAATGTCCTCGACTTCATAGCACACATGATGAATGCCGCCGCTGGCGTTGCGCTCCAGAAAGCCAAGGAGCGGTGACTCCGCGCCCAGCGGATGCAGCAGTTCGATCTTGGTGTTGGCCAATTCGACAAACACCACCGTCACGCCGTGATCCGGCTCGTCTTTGGGCGCGCTCACCGTGGCGCCCAGGGTGTCGCGGTAGGTCGCCACCGCAGCCTCCAGGTCTGGCACTGCGATGGCCACGTGGTTCAAGCGTCCGATCATATCCACCCTCTATGTTTTTTGCCGTCGGTAACGATGTTCGCCGCAGGCAACCGCCTGCCTGCCGCGACTAGGATCGCGTCGCCTTGATCCGATCCGGCGCGCCACCGACGCACGCGCAACAGGTTCCCGTTCCACAAGCCGGCCGACCTAGCTATAGCCGAATGATTTGCGGAATGACGATCGGTTTTTTTCCCAACTCGCGTTGGAAAACCCGTCGGGCGGCCAGCCGGGCCGCTTCCGCCAGCATTTTGTCCGACGCGCGGTCGTGGCGCGACAGGCGTTTGATCGCCTCGACCACGGCCGTCACGGCCGCCTCGGTCACGTCAATCTCTTCTTCGGGATCATAGAGGCCCTCGGCGACAATGCGCGGTTCGGTCATCAACGATCCGACGGCGTCGGCCACCACGGTCACGGTCGCCGAGCCATGCAGCACCATGCGCCGGCGGCTGCGCAGCACCGGGCTCTCGGTGGCGCGCAGCAGCTGCCCGTCCAGAACCAAGCGACCGGAATGAACATGATCGATAATCTTCGCGTCGCCCGGCGTCAGCCGAATCAAGGCGCCGTTTTCCGCCACCAGCGCTTGCTTGACCTGGCAGGAAAGCGCCAGGTCGGCGTGGGCCCGCAGATGTCGCACTTCACCATGCACTGGGATGGCGATCCGGGGTTTCACCCATTGATACATCTGTGTCAGTTCATCGCGGCAGGGATGGCCGGAGACATGAATGCCGGGCGCCTGTTCATCGGTGATCACGGTGATGCCCTTGGCCACCAGTTTGTTGTAGAGCTGCAAAATGGATTTTTCGTTGCCCGGAATAACGCGGGAGGAAAAGATGATGGTATCATTTTCCTGCAGTTCCACATCGTGGTCGTTGCTGGCGATCCGCGACAAGGCGGCCCGGGGCTCGCCTTGCGACCCGGTGCACAGCAGCATCACTTCCCGGCGCGGCAGATCGGCGATATCGCGGGCGTCCAGCGGCGGCTGCAAGCCGTCCAGATATCCCGCTTCTTTGGCGGCGGCGTAGATACGGTGCATGGAGCGCCCCATCAGGGCGACCCGACGGCCGTGTTTCTCCGCGATTTTCATGGCCGTTTCCACCCGCGCCACGTTGCTGGCGAAGCAGGCGATGGCCACGCGGTTTTTCTCTTTCGCGACCACCTTGTCCAAAGCCTCGCGAACGTCCAGTTCCGAGCCGGAATGCCCTTCATTCAAGGCGTTGGTGGAGTCGCAAACCATCGCCAGCACACCCTCGGTGGCCAGTTCACGCAGGCGCTGGTCATCGTAGTCTTCACCGACCAGCGGGTCGGGATCCAATTTCCAGTCGCCGGTATGGAGCACCGTCCCCACCGGGGTATGAAGCGCGACCGCATTGGGTTCGGGGATGGAGTGGGTCAGGGAAATCAGTTCAACTTCGAACGGCCCGACGTCAAACGACCCCGACAGCGGAATTTCAATGATCTCCGGCTTGTCGTGGATTTTCTCGTCGGTCAGTTTTCGCCGCAGCAGCGAGGCGGTAAAGGGGGTGGCGTACACCGGGCAGCGAAGCTCGCTCCACAGCCAGGGCACCGCGCCGATATGGTCTTCGTGGGCATGGGTCAGCACCAAGCCCACCAAATCCTTCGACCGCTCGACGATAAAGTCTGGATCGGGCATGACCACTTCGATTCCCGGCAGGTCGTGCTCGCCAAAGGTGACCCCCAGGTCGATCATCAACCACTTGCCGTTATGGCCGTACAGATTGAGGTTCATGCCGATTTCTCCGGTTCCGCCCAAGGGCAGGAAAAGCAGTTCGTCGGCGCCGGGGTGCTGTGGGTCTTTGATCGAGGTTTTGGTCATTATGTCTCTTGTTTTACAGCTGCGTACAGCAGCAGAAGGCCTTTAAGGGTCAAGTCGCCATCCACCTGGTGAATGGCGTCCGTGGTATCTGCGAAGAGCGGGGCCAAGCCACCGGTGGCCACCACGTGGTGCTTGCGGCCGCGCTCGGCATTGATCCGGGAGATCAAGCCTTCGATCAGGCCGATGTAGCCCCAAAAGACGCCGGAGCGCATGGCGGAAGCCGTATCGTGCCCGACGATGTTCTGGGTTTTTTCAACATTGATACGTGGCAGCAAGGCGGCGGCATTGTAAAGGGCTGTCATGGAAAGATTGATGCCTGGCGCGATCACGCCGCCGGCATAGCCGCCGTCTTCATCGACCAAGTCGAAGGTTGTCGCCGTGCCGAAATCCACCACGATCAGCGGCCCTTCATGGTCGGCATGGGCGGCCACGGTATTGGCGATCCGGTCCGCGCCGACCTGTTCGGGTCGGGAAATTCGAATCGGCAGATTGATGTGCGCCAGGGCCTGCGCCACGGTCACCGGTTCTTTTTTGAAGTAGCGCTTGCACAGGGTTTGCAAGTTGTACTCGACCGCCGGCACCACATTGGACATCACAATGCCCTCGATCCGCTCGGGCGTGATTTTCTCCAAGGCCATCAGCTGCGTCAGCCACACCGCATATTCGTCGGCGGTTTTCTTCGAATCACTGGCGCAACGCCACTGGCCAAGAGACATTTTACCGCTGTAGATCGCAAAAACCACATTGGTATTGCCGCTATCAATCACCAAGAGCATGAAATGCCCTTTCCTGCTGCCGCGCCCCGATGGCGCGAATGGATTGCTCGGTTGCCACAAAAGGCCGTGGTTGGCGATGCCTCTGTCGCCGCTTAGTTCGGCAGGTCCGGCGGAAAGACCTCGCCGCTGGCCACCCGTCGGTACTGTCCGTCGGGCAGTTCCAAGACCAGTTGCCCGTCTATATCAATATCCCGGTACACACCACTAAAGGTCTCTTTGGCAAGTCGTACGTCGATTTCTTCATTCCGCCGCGCGGCGTGGCGCAGCCAGGCCTCCCGGACCGGCGCAAATCCCTCGTCCAGCCAGCGATTGGTCCAGGAAAGAAAATACCGACAAAAGGCTTCCAGCAGATCCTCAACCGTGACGGAGGCGGGCAACCCCTCGAAGCGCAACGACGTCGCAGGGTAGTTGGCCGCTTTGGGAAAGCTCGCGATGTTGATGCCGCAGCCGAGCACGAGATAGTCCAATTCCATCTCCCGACCCCGCGATTCCAACAGGATGCCGGACACCTTGCGACCATTCAGCAGGACATCGTTGGGCCACTTGTAAGTGATATCCATGGGGGGAGCAACGGATCCAATGGCCTCGCCGATGGCCAAGGCCGCGATGAAGCCCAATTGCGCCGCCTCAGTGGCGCGACACTGGGGCCGCAGCACCAGCGACAGATAAAGGTTTCCCTTCGGCGACACCCATTGCCGTCCCAGCCGGCCCCGCCCGCCGGATTGCTGTTGCGCCCAGACCAAAGTGCCGTCTTCGGCCCCCTGCTCGGCCAGGGAACGGGCCTGGTCCATGGTTGAGCCGAGGGTTTCGTAGCTTTTCAACTGAAAAGCCGGGGGCAGGCGCAAAGGCCTGGACACGAATTCGGACATGGTGTCTCCACTTCCCTAGTTACCGCGCGCCGGATGGGCCCGACAAGGCCCGAGCGCCGCACCGCGTCCGACGCGATCCTGTCACCGCCGGCGCGGCGAAAAACCTCGGCGCTGCCGATCCCGCCGCCACGGCATCATAATATTTGCTCACGTTTTGAGCTCTCGGCGTACTCTATTCCCTCGACCTGGGTGGATACGGCGGTTCCTGCCTTGCCCTGCAGGATCGCCACCGCGTCCTCCAAGCGCCCGATGGCCGCGGTGCCACCGGTTTTCTCAGCGAATTCGCAGGCGGCCAACACCTTGGGGCCCATCGAGCCCGCGGCGAAAGTCAACCCGCGAAGGGCCTTTGGATGCGCGCGGCGGATTGGCCGGGCGGCGGCGCTGCCGAAACCGTCCACCACCTCGGGTACATCGGTCAACATGATAAAGGCATTGGCGTCCAGGCCCAGCGCCAGCAAGCCGCTGGAAAGATCCTTGTCGATCACCGCCTCGACCCCGTGCAGCTTGCCGTTGGCGGCATAGGCGGTGGGGATCCCCCCGCCCCCGGCGCAGATCGGAATGACGCCATTGTTCACCAGCAGTTTAATCACCGCCAGCTCGAAAATTCGCTTCGGCCGGGGGGAGGCGACAACCCGTCGATAGTACGCGCCGTCGGCCGCGATGGCCCACCCCTTTTCCGCCGCCAAGGCCTCGGCCGTGGCTTTGTCATAGACCGGACCAATCGGTTTGCTTGGCTTGGCGAAGGCCGGATCTTTCAAATCAACCTCGATTTGGGTCAATAGGGTGGCCAAGGACTGTTCAAAAGGCAGCACATTGCCCATTTCCTGCTCGATCAGATAGCCGATCTGGCCGACGGACTCCGCCCCCAGAACATCGAGCGGATAGCTATCGACCTCGCCATAGGCCGCGCTTTGCAGCGCCAGCAGGCCTACTTGCGGACCGTTGCCATGGGCCACAATCAACTGATGATCCTTGGCGACCTCGCCCAGGCAAACTGCCGCCGCCCGTGCGTTATCCCGCTGATTTTCAAAACTCATTTTCTGGCCCCGACGCAGCAATGCATTGCCGCCGAGCGCGATGACTACGCGCATTATCGCCTCCAAAATACCCAACGTAAGGCGGACTGGGTGCCGCCTGAAAATCGCCGCGCCGCGACCGGCGTTAACCCGTCGCGGCGCTGGTCAAACTCAGTCGCCGATGGTGGCCACCAACAGCGCCTTGATGGAATGCACCCGGTTTTCGGCCTGTTCGAACTGAATGGCGGCGGGTGATTCGAAGACTTCTTCGCTCACCTCCAAGCACTCCAGGCCGAACTTTTCAAAGATCAGTTCACCAATCTCGGTCTCCCGATTGTGGAACGCCGGCAGGCAATGCATGAACTTCACCCGGCGGTTGCCACTGGCGTCCATCAGCGTCTGGTTGACTTGATAGGGTTTCAACAACTTGATCCGTTCCGCCCAAACCGCGTCGGATTCACCCATCGATACCCACACGTCGGTATGGACGAAGTCCACGTCCTTGACGGCTTCACGTGGGTCTTCGGTGATCACCAAGTTGCCGCCATGGGCTTTTTCCAGCGCACGCGCGGTCGCCAGAAAATCCGCGTCGGGCCACAGCTCCTTAGGTGAGGCAATGCGCACCTCCATGCCCATCAGGCAGCCCGCGATCATCAAGGAATGCCCCATGTTGGACCGGGCATCGCCGACGTAGGCATAGGATATATCGTGCAGGGGTTTGTCCGAATACTCCCGCATGGTCATCAAATCCGCCGCCATTTGGGTCGGATGAAACTCGTTGGTCAGGCCATTGAACACCGGCACCCCGGCGTAGGCGGCCAGGGTTTCAGCAATGGTTTGGCCCGAGCCTCGATACTCGATCGCGTCGTACATCCGGCCGAGAACCCGCGCGGTATCCTTGACCGATTCCTTGTGCCCCATGTGGGATCCCGAGGGATCCAGGTAGGTTACATTCGCGCCTTGGTCGTAGGCCGCCACTTCAAAGGCGCAACGGGTCCGGGTCGAGGCCTTCTCGAAAATCAGCGCGATGTTTTTGCCGGTGAGCCTTTGCGCTTCATTGCCTGAATATTTGGCCCGTTTTAGATCCCGCGCCAGATCAAGTAGGTAGCGCAGATCGCGCTGGCTGAAGTCCAGCAGTTTGAGAAAAGATCGGTTTCGAAGATTGAAA
>TARA_R110002072_G_scaffold32307_7_pt1 | contig 19716 bp, 13 predicted proteins | sample TARA_R110002072 | Tara Oceans TARA_R110002072 (sample SAMEA4397118) | marine metagenome | biome: Polar Biome; feature: [SRF] surface water layer (ENVO:00010504); material: water (ENVO:00002006), including particulate matter (ENVO:01000060) such as... | depth 5 m | reverse complement strand
TGCGACCCAGTTCTCTTCATCAAAGACGGAAAGAACATTAAATGCCATATCGCCAACCACTGTCTCGCCGGCGTTCTTAAGCAGGTGAAGTTGTGGGTGGTTTAGAGCGTTTGCGATTGGTGTGATTGCATCTTGCCTGTGCTCGTTCTTAAGATTACCGTCGTGGTTCCCAAGAATGATGTAGGTCGGTGCAATATCGGCAAGGTTCTTTAGGAACGATGTCGCCAAGTCAAAATATTCAGGAGAAAGTTGAGTTTTTGTGTGAGCCAAGTCGCCGCAATGGACGATGTAGTCAACTTTCTCTTTTCGTAATCTATCGTAGATCTGATCGAAGACTGCTCGATACTCGCTATGATACTTATAATTGCGGATGTGCGTATCCGCTAAATGTGCTATTTTCAAAGTAACCCCTTACTTGAATATAATATAACATGTATTTAACGACGTGTCAAGTATTTATTTTAGTTCGCTGTGGTCTTAAGACTCTTCGTCGTCTTCCATAACGATAACTTGCTTCTTATAAAACTCACCTTCTGGCGGAGTGCCTTCACCAAAGCCTTGTTCGAGCAGGTCTTCAAGATCTTCGCCGAACAGTTCACCAGCTTCCTCGTTTGTAAGGACGACTTCTAATTCTTCTTTGATAAGTTGCTGAAGTTGTGGCTTGGTGATTTTCACTGTATTACCCTTTGGCCACTTCTTCGGCTAATCTATTAAATGCGTATATAACATGTTGAGGGACGCGAGGGTCAGCGCTTGAGACGCTTATATATGATTCTATCATGGTGGCCAGTCGTGACTGAAGGTCTCCGGACGAGGGCTCTTCCATGGCTGGTTCCTCGGTCGGCGGCGCTGGTTCAGGAGGCATGGCGCGTGGGAAAGAAGGATCTCTGCCGGCAGAAAAATCCAGTGGATTTTGGGTCTCTTTCTGTAATTCTTCCTGAATGATTTTTCTAAGTCTGCTCATTTTGATATCCATTTAATAACCTCTCCATTTTTCATATTCTACATAATCTTTTACAGATGAAAGGTAGTCGGCCGCTTTGGTTATTTTAGCCTGAACCCACGCTGGTAGCTCATCGTCGTCTTTCATAAAGGCATGAAGGCGCTCGGCATATTTGCCAGTTCTGTACAGTTGTGCTCTGGCCATGCGGCCTTCTCCGTGAGCGTCGGCGGTAAATTCATTTTGGAACTCGGCTGGCTTAATTGCATAGGCCACCTCAGACAATTGTTTTTTTACTTCACTCTCTGCTTCTTTTTCAAGTGTGCGGGGGAGTTCCTCGGGGTTTGAGGCGTCAGCGATCTGGGCCAAGGAGGAAACGGCTATCATAGAGGCCTCCTCTGGGGATGCTGCTGCCTGCACAGCTTCTAGGGCGCCGTCTGCGATCTGGCCCGCTGTCATCGCGGATTGCATAGCAATAGGGAGTTGGGCACGGAGAGCGACCAGTTCTTGCTGATTTGATGCTATTGCGCCGGGAAGGTCTTTTTGTGGAACTTTTTCGCCAAGCGGGTTGTCGTCTAGGCCTTCTTCCAAAGCTATAGCAAGCTGTTCTTCTATAAGCGCAACAATATCTTTTTTTACTATTTTCATGTCTGAGGCCTCAAGCGGATAATATCTTCGTTAATAAATAGTCGTCCGTTTCGATAAGTGAGGCATTGATTTTTCTTTTTTGAAATTGGTCCTTGGTCATATCTCCGACATCCTCGATGCCTCTTGTGTCGACCTCGTATACCTCTACCCCGTATTTGAGTAGTAGACACGCGATGCTGCGGGCTTTTTTGGATGCGTCTTCGTCCAGAGCCATAAACACCCTGTTGCCATTTTTAACAATGGCTTGAAAAAGAGCAGAATTCTCGCGGAGCGTGGATCCAAGTAGGGGAATAGCATTGCCAGCCTTTATCGCGTCAAAAACGCCTTCTACTATAACTATATCTTCATCCCAATTAACATACAGTTCGTTGAAAATAATGTCACGAGAGGCAGGGGGATTCTTGTACCTTGGCCATGTGTCCCCATATGAACGCGCAATAAAGTAATTTGAGTAACCATTCTCGTTGAATGATGGAACGACAACCCGACCAGAGTATTCTCCGTCGGAACAATACCCGATCTTCCACTTGAGGATATCATCCTTGGTAATCCCCCGCTTAGACAAATACCGTAAAGCTATCTGAGCGCTTCGTGAGGGCGTTTTGTTCGTCAGGCTAACCAAGGACTCGGGTAAGTCAACGCGTTGCTCAGAGGGGGCTTCAGGCTCCGCAAATAAGAAGTCGAAATCTGTGATCTCAACACGGTCGTCATACTTAGACCACTCATCGCGGTCTTGGCGTGTGCCAAACTTACGGACGATATACCCAAGATCACGACCTGACTTGTCACAAATCCAACATTTAAATGCGGACTTGTCAACATTGACAGACATTTTTCTTTTATGGTGCTTGCAAAAGGGACAATGAAAAAGGTGTTCGTGGCCGGATTGATAACCGTGTCCAAGAACACCTTTTAAGATTTTTAATTTTTCTGTGATCATGCCTATAAGATAACATAATCAGTTCGGGATGTCAAGCAGAAAATGCTCTGTGCAATGGCGACTGGGGGCGGAGTGCTGGATCTGGCGTCGGTGCCTCTTCCTCTTCCTCTTCTTCTCCGAGGAGGTCGTTGTACGCCTGTTCGAAGTTGCCTTCCGTTACTTTACCAAGCTCTTCCTTAATCATCTGCTTAAGTTTTGCTTTTGTTATTTTCATTTTTCTTATTTGTTTTTCGCTGCTTCAAGCTCGGCGCGCTTGCGCCTCACTGCTCCGGCTGCGCCGCCACTCTTGGCGGGTGCCGCCAGAAATTCCGCGCCGCGTTTTGCAAGGCCAGTAACAGTGCTGGCTGCTTTGCCTAGGCCACTGGTTACGTCTTGAGCCAACTCGCCTGTTGTGTAGGGGTCATACTCCCCCTTTCTCCTTTCGACGGCGCCTCCGGCTCCTCCACCGAGCTTGAGATCAAACTCGTCTAGTTGCTCTTCCTCTTCAACTATTTCCTCATCCAGAACAGCAGAAAGCTCTTCTTTGATAATTTGTTTTAATTGTGCTTTGGTGATTTTCATTTTTTGTTTTCCTTGTTTAAAAAATAGCCGGCTTTTGCGATGACTAAAGAGTCTGCCTTATCGTATGATTCGGGCCGGGGATTACCGAATTTTGTATACTCAACTTGAAACGACTCCTCGTTCTCTAATAAGTAGTTTAAGACAACTGTTTTGGCCTTTTGCCCTCTAGGAATTTTAATTCCGCACAACTTTCTTGCAGTTGTGGCCGCGATGTACTCTGGCTTAATTTTAAATAAATCGTAAACAAGCCAAGACACAACTCCATTAAAACGAGACAACGTTGAAAGAGTCTTTGCAGAAGAAAAACCTGAACGGAATGATTGTAGCGACTGTTCAATGTGTACTGATACAATCTTATCTTGGTATTTTGTATATATTTTGTTAACATGTTCTTTGATCACTTTGGACTTCTGGAAGAAATCCTTATATTTTCTTAGATCCCAAGCTCCGTTTTCCACTGTCTTTCCCTTATCGTCAAGGATAGCGTATCCAGTTATGCTAGTCGATATATCTAAACCTAAAATCATATTATATTATAACACGATTATGATCAGATGTCAAGCTTTAACTTAAAAGTAAAATCTCTATCTTGGGTCTTCTTAACTGGTTTAGCCAAAGAGGCTAAGCCAATCAGATTTCTGTCTTCGTCGTAAATTCCTATTTTTGAAATGTATGTTGTTTTCTCAAAGCTGCCAGTGGGATCAACGTATGCCGAACTCACTACGTTTTTAATATTTAAGTCTCTCTCAATATATCGATAGTTTCCTGTTTCGGGAGTAAGGGCTGCCGTTTGATTGTATTCCAGATATGTTAAGTTATTTGAGTGGTTGAACTTTCCAATTGGGGCGTGGGCCAACATAGTAACAGTTGGCACATAATTGGTGCCTGAGAATAAAAGCTCATAGCTGGCGCTGGCTCTAGAATCTGCACCGTGAGTCGACTGTGGTATACCATCATTGGCACCAGCCGCAAAATAAATCCATGACGAGTTAACATTTGTAACGCTATTGTTATAATCAAGTGTCGTCTTCGACCCACCGTCAGCATATAAATCCCATGTGCCCGTCAAGTGGATGAACCCCTCGTTGTATAAAACAACACCAGCAACGTTGCCCGAGCCGTTGCTTGCCGCGGGTTCAACTTGTATAAGTTCTCCGTTCCTATTCTTATCTTGCAATTTCCCCACAAGAGTCCCGGTAATATAATAACTTAACTCAACCGTGCCCTTCTTTATCGAAGAACCATAAAAAATTGAAGGAATAGAAATTAAAGTAGAGGTCTGTGTTTCTTTGTTGTGACCCAGAACAGAAGAAGAATATGCGTAATGAGAACTAAGATATTTATAATGATTAAAGGAATTTTTTAAAGCGGAGCCCGTAACCTCGGCGCTAGAGGACATACCACTAGCAAAATGCTTACGCACTATCGAGGCCGACATGGGGTAAGACCCGCTTATTATATCGCCGTATGCGTAGGTACTAAAAAAGCTATCGACGGTAACCGCTCGGAATGCATCCATGTCAGAACTCTTGTACACAAACGGATAGATTAACTTAGGATCAACTCCTGTCGGGTTCCTATCGACGTTCAATTCATGCAAGTTTATATGGCCCGGAGCTACACATGGTACACTTCCAGTAAAACTGCCTGACTGTTGTGATCGATGATTATAATATATCTTCGAATCATAAACAAAAAATTCGTTTTCAGGATAAGTCTTTACAACATTATGGAATACGTCATTCGGTTCAAACTTAACAAATCCGCCACAGTTCTTCATGGTTAGCCCACCTTAATAATCTAAGCGAACTCTCAACGTATACTCATTTGATGGGTCCTTCTTAAGAGGCTCTGATAGTTTTGCTACCGCCAGTAGTTCCCTATCAGCCGAATACAAACCAATTGTGGTCACATAGGAAACTGGCTGATTTCTACGGTTATTGCCCTTGACTCTTATTTTGCTCCCGGTCAAATAAGTTGGATTGGAGCTATAGTTGTATTCATCATGGTTAACTCTACAGAAATAAATTGTTGAATTAAGCTCTGTAGTATTGTTAAACGAAATATTGTTAATCCTGTGTCGGATGTCGTCGCAGGACTGTGATATCAGAGAACTCGTCAAAATTTGTCGTATAGTATCGTTCTTCAAAGTACCTGTTCCACCCATATCGCAGTTAGCGCTCAGTGCGGGCTCGTTGCCGTCGCCTTGAAAGATGCTGGCAGTTAGGACTGCGATGCCTGCCTGATAGAACAAGAGGCCGGCTTTGAAGTCGCCGCGGGTGTTGCCACCAGTAGCATATAGAATACCGTATTCCCCAGCAGGAGAATTAACAAAGTAATTATTAAGGGCTCCAGAGTCGGTGATCGTTATCAGATCTCGATGTTCTGTTCGATCTGTTGCCGAGCCGCTGTCCCATGACGCACTAACCGCCACTTTCATTTCCATCGACTCTTTCTTAATTTCGTCTTTGGATAACAATCTAGCGAAGTTTACAAATATAACTTCGTTCATTTTGTTTCCGGCGCCGTTAATGGAGCCAGAAGGATCGAACCGGAGGACGCTACCAGTTGAGTCATACCCAACCAGCACTTGAGCCATCTGATTATATATATTTATCTTTTTATCGTTCTGGTTGCTGGTGCTAGAGGAGAGCGTCGATTTTGGCGAGTACCCAACCGAGAGATCTAAAACATGGTTAGCGGAAGAGCTTAGATACGGATAGTCGTAAACACTCTGGAACATGCCGTGTGTATAATTTTTGATATTGTTCTCAGCATGAAAATCACCATATGTGCCAGAGATAATAGTTCCCGTAAGGGGTATTGCTTCGTGCAGCGGTGTCATAGCATTCGCTATATCACTATTTAAAAATTTCTTATATGAAGTTGCCATTTCTGTTTATCCTACGTTATGATCTAATGAATCTAACTGGGATATCCATAGAATATCCCGTTGTGAGGCCCTCAACTCGAACAGTCGAGTCAATATAATTTACTGTATTCGCTCCCGATTTCCCCGTAATCGAGAAGGTTCCTCCTCCGATCTCGTCGAAGAGTGCCGAACTGTCGGTTAAAACTAGAGAGGCCCCAATTTTAAATTCTAAAATTGTGCCCCGAGGACCAGAAATAACTTCGTTTGTTGCTGTTGCTGACGTGACGCTGTTTTCGACCACAAAGGATGGGTTTGCACCAAGTGAAACATAATAAGTCGCGATGTTGTCATCGTCAATTGTGCTTACAGCTAAGCGCTCTGTAGAGCCAGCGGCCCAAATATCTCCCAAGCGATTATCGATTTTTAAAGCATATTGCGTTTCCGTCAGATCTGCCGGCAGTGCTTGTGCTGGTGAAATTGCGGTAGTGTCCAATCCTTGGTCGACTCGAATATAATTTGGTGTATCGTATTTGTTCTCTCCATACATTACTTTATGCGAAGCCTCAAATAAGATCTCTGTATCTTCATTGGCGCAAACAACATATGAATTAGCTTCACTGTTCTTGGAAGTAATTCCTCCGCCCCACAACTCGTTCAATTGAAGAACGGGAAGATACAATAAATTAGTATTTGTAACTGTGATGAGTTTTGATTTCATCGAGGAGCCGTTGTTTGTAAACGCCTCTAATACTGGTGTTTGTAAAATTTGTAGATCGAAATACGCGCTTCCACTGGCGTGGCCAGCGTTGTACAGAGCGTAATTAATCTCGTCATCTCCAAGGGCAAACTCGCTTATTTTAAAGCTTCCGTTTCCCTTGGCTAACCTTTGGCGGCCGACGTCTGTTAAAACAGCGTCCAGAATTATATCACCGCTATTATCTAAAAATGCCATATGCACTCTCCTTAATATAAATAGTTTGGTCAAAAGTAAATAGTATTGTCAAGTGATTTTCATTTATCAAAAACATTTTATTTTAATTTCCACTGTATGTGTAAGTTGTCGAGGCCGTAGCTACAGCAGGCTCGTCCCCCATCGCTGTTGATGCACTGGCTACCCCGGTAGTCCCTAGTGTTTCTGTGTCGGTACCGGCAGCTATTGATATAATGGCCTTTGACATGTCAGTGTCGCATGGTGCGCTTGGATTTCTAACATGCTCCGTTTTGAAAAATAAATTTAAATCGAGCTTTCTCGCTGTACATTTTGACGTGAGTCTTATCTTGAACTTTTTACCCCACACAGAATCTTCTTGGGTTCCTAATACGATTGGAGTACGACCGGGCTTCAAGGCCGATTCCGTTTCAAGAGTGTATCCCGAGGCCTCCTCGTTCACAACTGCCTGAGATATCTTTGGAATGATTTGAATTAGCTTCATCATTTCTTTAGAAATCGGCAATGGATTTTCAGCCCCCAGTTCGACAATCCTAATTAACGGATAAACTGCTCCATCATTTTCGACAATTTCTACTTCATATATATCTGACGGATTCGATCTGTGGTTGTGTACGTCTATCGTTCTGAATGTGTAATAGTACTTCGTATTCGGGACTAGTGTGTCGCGGAACGAGGCCGAGTCGGCTTTCTGCAACGATCTTTTGCTATAGTCAGTATCCACCCTTTTAAGGAGGGCATTACTAAAGTCAGTATACTTTCTAGGTTTTTTGGTTATTCTAAAAATTTCAAAGGATTTGGGCGGATCGTCGGCCTTGAACCTTATTTCATAGTCCCGAGCTTTGCCTTGATAATTGGCAAGATTTTTAATAACATCTCTTATTTCTCTGGGGTTGATAATGATCGGTCGCTCGTAATAATCGCCTAGACCCGGATTGAAATTAAATAACAATTTGTCTGGTATCCCTTTATACGGGATGATTTCGACGCCCGGTGGTGGTGGTGCTTCGTCAATCATCGCACCTCCATAAACAAAATACGGGACCTCATAAACCATCATCTCTGGGACTGAGATTACAGAGAACATCTCTTCGCAGGGGTCTAAGTCGTTCTCACAATCTTCCATAACCTCAAAAGGATATGGTAGCGTGTTAGTATTGCTGTTGGGCTGTATCGACACCCCGGGTGAGGTGGCCGTCATTGTTGGGATTGCTTCACCAGAATGCTTCTCTTCGCCGGTCTTCGATGCAGAGGACGTGGAAGAAATCGCCCATTGGCGTATTATGTCAAAATCGATTGTTGAACCAGAATCTGTAACGATAGCCTCTAAGCCCAAGCAAGAAAAATCCATCTTATACTCTATGATATTATTGAGGATCGACTTAATCTGCTTAAGTGCTGTTATGGGATTCATCCCCGAAGCTAGCATGCTGTTATATGCTCGGTTTAATGTCATACCAGTGTACTTTTTAAACCACGAGAGTACGCGACGTTTTAGACGGTCATCGTTTAAATCTTGATTAGATACGGCTTGCTGAGATTGTTTCTGCATGCAGCATATCAAATCCTTACAAGGATGTTTTTTTCCGTTATCTCCGGGCGATGAACCAAGGTCTGGGCATATGCAGTTGAGTGTCACGCTTGCTGGGAAACCGCCGGGGACCTCAGTGATGGTCAGTGTTAGATCTCCTCCACAATATTCCGGTAGTTTGAGGCCGCGGGCGGATAGGAATGCACTGATCATGTTATATGAGTCCAGCATGGTGCTGCCTTCATCGATAATCCTTTGCAATTCTGTTGTAAGTTCCCCGAATTGTGAAAGGTCGACATTCCACCCATCAGTACAAGGTGGCTGATTCGAATAAAAATACTCTGAGCCTATTACTAGTTGGTAGGCAGTGACTTCGTATGTATATTCTTTGCCATAGTTTAATTGAGTATCAATATATTCGAACAAATCTAGTTCATTAGAGTTGGCCACATAAATACTTTGGATGGGACGAACGCCGCGGCCGCTAGTCGTTTCTGTTAGAATGCTGGCGAGGACTTCCGGGTCTACGCCGTCCTCCGCCATGGCGGTCGCGTGGTCGGGGAATTTATGAGAATATAGTTTTTTGGTAGCGCCGGCCGTAAGACCATTATCGCTCATAGCCTTTTCGTACAAAGAATATAGATCTGCATTATACTTATCTATTCTATAGATTATTGTTTCCGAATGTGAGTCATATCCTTCCACGATTTCCTGAAAACTTCTATTATAAGAAGTCATGATATCTTTCAGTTTGCCAGTCATGACCAGAATGGCCATGATCTTTCTGAAACTATCTTGAGGGGCTAGGGAGAGTTTTATCGCGGCATTGGACGGCCCTATAAAGAATGTCCCCTCTGGCAGGGTCTCGGGCTCGCCCTTGGTGGCCGCCGGGTCCTTCATGTCGCCCAGCCACTTAATCAAGTTGTGCGCCTTTAGGGCCTCTTTATTGACTTGGACTTTCTTAATATGACGGCCCCTGCGGGTAGCGTGAACTTCCTTTGAGCCGGTGAACCCCCGATGTGCGTCGGGTGGCGTTTCACTTACTTTACGAAGGAGGCTGGCATCTAAGTCAGCGGCGTTTACCGCGGGGGCTACAGAAGTAACCTGATCCGTGGTGAATTTGACTTCTGAATTCCATGGGAATCTGTCTTGATATAAATTAAGCTGATTTAAGAAGTTTGCGTTCTTCGCCGGGATCAATAGAGTCCGGACATTTTCAGATAATAATTTTATAAAATTCTTTTCCCTGCACTCGGATTCTCCGATCAGGGCAGCGATAATTTCAGTTCTAGCTTTTCCAGATAAGGAGAGGTAGAAATTTGGTAACCTATTCTCTGGGAGGTTCAATTCCCCAATCGCCTTCTCGTAATTCTCCAGATAGTGGTTGTAATTAAAATCAACATCGCCTACCATGCGTTGTGCAGAACTGTTTAAAAGCTTGGCCTCGCGGACACTCAGGGGTGCCTCGTATGAAAAAAAGCAATCCCGGTATGCTCCTAGGCCGCCTGATGGATCCCCGGAAGGCGAGCGAGGGGCGTAAAGAGAAAACCACGATTTGGGATCGAGGTAAAAGCGAACAGCCTCTTGGGGAGTCAAATTGTTGGCCCACGGAGTAGTATTGATCAGGGACCTAATATATTCCGGCCATCCGCACTCTATGCATTCGGGGTAGAGCCCAAACCTTTTGGGGTTGGCGGTGACCTTAACTACTTGGTGTGTCGCCGCGAAGGGAGGCGAACAAGATTGCATTACTGTTGCCGCACCAAAAGCCATTTTGAAAGGGCGCTCTGCGATCTTTTTACCGAATTTCAGTCCGGAACCATCAGATGCGTTGTGCCATACACTGCCTATTTCCCGGCGGAATGGATCCAAATTCATCATATTTTCATCTGAAACATATAAATATCTTTTATTAATACTCATCTATAATACCTTAAACAGTTAGTCCCGCCGTTGAAACGCCCGGGGATTGATATGTGTTGGTTTGTGCAGGGGTTGAAGATGGCTGGATGTAGGCCCCCACAGGGTCCTTTTCGTCATCGCACCATCTCCTTCTTTTACTTGCGTCACCTATAATAAAGTAATTATAACAAATTTGCAAATCTATCCGAGGGCAGTCACGCATACCATATTTATACCTAATATATCTTCTTGTTCGGCACAGCACGGGCCTATCTGAATTTTTCTGAAGTGCTTGAAGCTTTGACTTGGAAAGTTTCCTCCAGACCTGCACCAGCGGGCCAGATACAGATCTCTCGTATTCCATGGCCTCTACCTGTACAAGAACATTATAATTAAAATAAAATTTACTTTCTAGATCGATGCTCGTGCGCAGGTCGCGCTCTGAATCTCCTGCGGAGCCTCTGGCCATTGCGGTGAGTTGGGCCGGGAGGTCATCAGATGATGACGGAGTTTCTTGTATTGAGCGATAGTCACCAAAATCAACTGATGTCGGGCAGCTAGGGTCCTGAGATCGTTCCGGGCAATCACTGTTCAAGTGCTTAAGGGCCTCCTCGGAGATCTCCAGAGAGTATAGCTCATTTAATTCTTCTTGATCTGGGTTTGCGAACTCATCATCGTCTGTGAAATATTCGGCTGAGTTTTGGAATTCCTTACTGTCCTGACCTTGATCTGTGTAGGCGTCATAAGTCTTTTGATCTTTTTGTACTACGGTGACTCCCAGTTGCCGTAGGCTGTCGTTAATTAATGCTGATTTTTGATTTTTGTCGCAGAAATCTGGCTCACTGTTTTTCTGCTGTCCTCCCGTTTGGTGTTGACCACTTCGGGAGATGGCCTGAAGGCCTGAGTTTTTATTATTTTGTACCGAAAGCATTAATTTTAAGTTATCATAGTAGTCTTGATCGTCACGGAGGGTAGACAAATCAAAGCGGTGGCCCTGCAAATATAGGGCGCGGGGGGACAAATGAGAGTAAATTGTATCATCTGGGTTTGTCTGCCCGGATGTCTGTCCAGAGTCACCTTCCGTTTCCGCGCCCGTCTCAATATCATCAAAGGCGACCGTTGTGCCGGTTTGGTCGTCTGGGTGGTATTTGTCCCGCTCCTGTTTGGCGCGAGTGATGTATGCGGGGGTGCTGAGCATCTTTATTGTAGAATAGAAGTCTTCCTTGATACCCAAGAAATCATAATATGCCTCCTTCGAGTCACACGAACAATCTATAATATTAGAACACTTCTCAAATTCAATTACGTTCTTTAGTGTTTTGGAGCTACGCCGGATACCAACCTTCTCCTGAGAGGAAAAGGATGTCCATGTACCAGTTGAATTCTGGCCTGTGGGGCCGGCGGTGATATTGATGCCCAACATTGACCTAATTCTGGCTTCCAGCGTGTTGAGAAGGCCGACCAAAAACTCTATTCCGGCCGGGTTACCTGTAGTTGTGTTGGTCATCGAAAGCAAGATCTGTATTATTTGTTCTTTGGAAACGCACTTAAATCTCATCAAGCACCCCAACAACATAATGTATATTTTTATACTTTTTTGCGGCGGAGTGAGGTCGATTGACAGGCACTTGATTACCTCTCGGTAGGTCATGTTGAATTTTTTGCTTATTGCATCAATAAATTTCATTTGAGAAGAAAACTCAGACCAGCCTTTCAATTCTGTTTTAGTGGCCACCAAGACTTTGAGCTTCTCATTCAAAAAGGCTATAATTCCATTTTTAATCTTAACCTTGACACAGTACTGATACTTCCCCTGATCCGGCAGATTGTAGTCTACACCCGTGAAAGTACGCACACCCTGCCTGTGGTTCATAAAAATTTCTTCTATCGAACCCTTATAAACTTTTGGCTGGGTGCCTGTCCTGCTGTTTGTTCCCTGCTGCGATTGGGATTTTTCAGTTGTTGCTTGTCGTTTTATTATTGGTGGGAGATCTGAGTTTTGATTGTCTGATTGTTGTGCAATTAGGCTTTCGAGGTCTTTGGTGATATATTTGTTTTGGTTATCCCTTTCTTCTTTCCGGACGCGTACCACCTTTATGGAGACAATTTTTGATAATTCTAGAATTCTTTCGAGGCAACATTGATCCAGATTATTATCCAATATCGCACCGTATTCGGTGTCCTTTAATATTTTTAGTATGTCTACATCGAAGTAGAATCGGCCGGTATTAACAACTTGGCGAATGTTTCGATCTGAGTTAGATTCTGGGTGTCTCCTCATTTGATCGCACGCAACAACAAAAGTGGGTATGTATTTCTGCGGCTCATGCTTTTGTTGGGCGCGACGGGGGGAAAAATTAATATCTAAACTTTTAATTTCAGAGACTAGGCCCTCGTTTAGCAAAGAATAGTCATTTAATATAGCTTTCTTTGGTTTCTTAAAGTTGGTGGAATGATTATGAATACCGCTACCACCGACGGCAGGAAGCATTTTGCCTTTTTTAATTTTATGCGCATGACAAACGCCTTCAGGGCTACACACTTCTAGGGTGTGACCATCCCCCTTGGCATTTACAATATAACTGTGAAAATGACCTCCGTTCATAGTTGATCGGCCGCGGATCCCGGATTCTGGCACTTCTTTGCCTGTCTTTGGGTCGTAATAAAAAGCTCTAGACTGTCGAATGCCACCCTTAAAGAGTATCTTGTAATTAATCTTACTCATTATACTGCTAGTGACTTGGCCGGAGGATTGCGGGTTACAAGATAAGTTAATATTGAAATCTCTGTTCAGTTCGTACACATCTACAAAAGAATATACTATTACTGCAAGGTGACCTATGGCTTGTTTTGTTACACAGTCACCGGACACTACCTTTCCGCTTATGTGTTCACGGATATCAAAATTGTTTCTGTATAAAAACTGGTGGACACGGTTACCCAAAAGGGTCTGCGTTGATGGGCCGGCGCCTTCATGGTCTTTGATCCCAACTATCTTAGATATATACTTGCCTTCCATCTCCGTTCTTTTGAGCGCTTTTATTTTACCCTTAATCAGGTGAGAAGTCAATTTGGCATCAAAACTTAAAATTATATGAAACTTTAAATACTTAGAATGTATTTTAGTTGGTGCCGAGCAATAGTTTACCTCTTCTTGGTACCACGCCCCTTCAAACGGATCTTGATTATCTGGTATAATCTCTGTAGTTTCATCCCCGGGGTCGCCATTCGATGTCGTTTTTGGCGGCCTTTGAAAAGGATTTTCGGGCCCGGGACAGGGCCCATATCTCTTATCTACCGCGGCATGCACAACTTCCACCTTGTTGGCATCTACTATTATTTCGCTAATCGTGGCCGACGGCAACGATTCTTCAAACCAAGTGCTAGCGTCTCGGCCGTAGTTATCTGCTATTTTAGATTTGATTATTGTCGCGATTGGATTTGGGCTAGCCATTTAGTGTGTCCCTCACTATAAATAGTTTTAAAAGTTTTTTGGTTTGTGTTATTCGGAGGTTTCTGGAGCGTCGGGGATTACCTCGGCACAAACATCGGGAGTGGAAGTCAAAATATTATAGATGTTAGTTGAAAAAGTACTCGCTTCCGACATGTAATCCTCGCACTCAAGGTCGCTTAAGTCAAAATCCAAATAAATATCTTGAGTTTTTAAATTTTCAACAGATTGGCACACAAACGCAGGGTCGATCTCGTGGTCAACAAAAATATCAAAATAGTATTGTACTACATTTGGATTGTGTATCTCTAGCGCTTCTTCTGGCTCGTCCAATAAAATGCCATCTCTAACCAAAACTTCTGGTCTGTTGAAGCGAAGGGGCTTCAGCACGTCAAGGGTGCCTCCACTAACGCGGGGATCTGTTTCAGTCTCCACAAGAAATACTTCTATATCAAAGTTATCCTTAGCAAAATCAGTATTTTTCTCTAGCACGTTAAGCAAAAAATGATCTGGCTGGACAATAACTCGCGAACCATCAGAGAAATCTCTTGATGACAACACCCTGTCTTCCTCAATCGGCGCTCGGTCGGTAAGGTTAGACGTGTAGGAAGTTTTATAAATAAGATCTACGTCTATCTGGGGTATTTTTACTGTCTGGTAACTTGAAGACATATATTCTACTGACGCAGAGAACTCTCCGTTCAGGCTTTGTAAGTCCCATGCTGGGGCTTTATCATATAGCAAACCAGAAGTCCCCAAATGACTAGGTAGTATGAAATCTCGTTCTACTGTTTTTGCGAATTCGTCTCGCAAACCCATTTTCTCAGCGCTGCTATAGCCGGCTTGAGCCGCAAGACGAGGTGTTTTTTCTTGTATTCTTGATTCCGTATCATACTGATTTTCTGCCACAGAGGATCCGCCGCATTTGTAGTCATATAAGATATCATCGTCATGAAAAACATAGTAGAATGGCTTAAATTTTCCCCTAGACAAGAGGCGGCGGCCGTGGGGGGTCATCTGAATATTAATTACTTCTTCTTTTGGGTCTAAAAACTTCATTTTAATAATCCATATCTATTGTGTTTGTACCTACGTTTGCTGTGCTTGCAATCCGGGCATCACTCTTGGAGATCTTGGCACCTGAAGCGTTGGTAGTGGGGCCTGCCGCAGCTTGAGTACTAAGGTCGGTGCCGGCTGGGTTGGCTTGGATCTGTTTTTCGGTCTGACTGGCGCCCCTAGAGAGGCCGGCCGCGGGGGCCTGTGTATCTGATGTCTGGCTCTCCTCCTTCTTCAGTAGGTCCGTCGGAGGTCGCAATTTTTGATCTTCCTCATCAAAGTCTTTGCAAAATTTAACCGAGGCCTCAAGTTTTGCGAACTCAATGCATGTAAAGTAATCATATGGCCAGTTATAAGAATATTCTTCAGAGGATTGGCCCGGTGTAGATCCTGCTATATCAAAACCAAACTTGTATCGAGAGTCAGATTCGACATTCTCCATAGCGACCTTATCAAAATAATCATACTTTGCCTTTTGTTTGACTTTGAACACCATCCACTTTAGCTTGTCCGGGAGGGGGTCACCTGTCTTCTTGGCACTGGCTCCAAAGAATTCATTGGTCAGCAACTTGTGTTGGATCTTAGCAGACGATAGTTTGACTTGCTGACCGGTGGGTGGAGCTAAGTTTTGCCATATATGAGCCAAATCAGTTTGATCAAAGTCAGTTTCAAACTCAAAAATATACATAGCGAAAGGCTTAACTTTTTTCGGATATGCTAAGAAGTTAAATCTTGGCGGGAAAACGTAGTTCTTCATCCTAGAAACCATTTCTACGATAGATGATCCAACACCAAGGTCGTCTCCTGTGTCGGCTGATTTGATTGCCAAGCTTATTTCCTTTTTAGAGACTGCGAAGAACTGTCTTCGATTGCCGATCTCTATAAACGGTATCGCGACGATAGCCTCCTTGACCGTTGTTTTTTCAGATAATTGGCCCAGTTTAACTGACCGGTCCCTAAATTTGAGCTTATCAGCCAGAGATTCGACGGAGCCGCTATTATATATTGTATTGTACTGTTGATAATTACGGCCCGGGTGGCCGGGTGTGGAGCCACTACTCTGACTACTAGATCCAAACGTGCTGGCGCGGTTTTCAAGCCAAGACGGCGGGATATCATCGACCGTCAAAAATATGCCAGTCGAGCCTGTTGGGATCTTCCCATACTGGTGCCACATTCCTCTTGTGACTGACTCTGAACAGAGTGTCGGGACGGTAGCACTAGTACCACTGAAGTTTAGGATAGGCGTGGTAAATTTGGGTTGTATCACCCAAAGATTTGACTTCTCTGTTTCATCATCCTTAACCGAGATTGGGTTGCCGGCGGCGTCATATTCAACAGATTTAATGCTTGCTTTTCCTAAAGCATTGACCGAATGAGAAAGCTGCATAGAGAAAAGGTTAATATTATCAGCCCCGTAAGGATGGGAGTTGTTTGTACTAAAAGCATTATTTACCCCAGCAAAATGTTCCGGATCGAATCTCCAGCCAACCACATCGGCAGTTGCTTGTATTCTGTCCAGAGTAGGCTGATTGTTTGAGTCGTGAGTGTATAGGATGTCCAGCCAGCACGGGCCGTCATAATAACCCGGGGTGAAGGCAGGGTTGATGCCTTGAAGGCTGTCTAACATTATCTGTTTGTTAAATGAGCCGGCTGAACCAGTGTCGGCGATGTCGCCGCGGCCGGAGACGGGCGGACCGAAAGCAGAAGGGCGGCTATACATGGTTATGCTTTCCCTTACTCCGTCGTCTGCATCGGCCTTGTGATCTTCTGGAACCTCAAACCCTCTGGTTATTATTTTGCTTAAGCTTCTATTCTTATTGTAGCTTCTCTGAAGCTTAACTCTCATCCCGTAAGTGGTTCCAGACTCAAAAGCACCAAATTGCTTTTCAGGCACTGATGCAAGTGACGCCATCTGTCCGTCAGGGTGGAAGAAATCAATAGTAGACGCCAAGAAGTTATGTGCCTTCATCTTGTATAAAGGATCACCAGTTCCATCCCAAGAGCATGTTATGTTCATATTTTCGAATGGGCTAGGCATCATATGTGTTAGGGTTGTGTTGGCAAGGTACCTTTCGGGATTCACTGTGGCTTCGAAGGGAATGCGCCTATCCCAGCCCAGCAGCGCGTTGCTGGAGTCTACACGGGGGGTCGAGGAAGTGGCCACTAACCAATAATCCGAACTAGTATTATCAATGTCGTTATAAGGATTGTGGAAATCGAGGGCACCAGTGGCTACCGGGAAGTCGCATGCGATCCCGGCCTTAATTGTATTACACCAAATACCCGGTGCGAACATGGGTGTAAAGAATGGGGCGCGCTTCATTGAGTCGCCGGCGGAAGCGTGTGCGCCAGCCGATGCAACGCGGTGGGAATATGATTTTGAAAATTGTGTAAAAAGTTCTACCAACTGCTCAGCAGGGTAAAAGCCATCATATGGTATAAATTTTGAAACTACTTTACAGGTTAGCTCCAATTCTGATGGGTCGGCGATCAGCTTGTGGTCTTTTTTAATCGGGCCTAGGTGTTTAATAAAATCAGAATTGGAATAAACCTTATAAAATGTGGACTGTGAGCTATCATGAGTTGTCTTAGGCCTGACGCCTTCTGCTTCCAACAAGTCATCGGAGCCGGTCGCGACACCAAATATGGAAAGGTGTGATGGATTTTCCGAAAGGAAATTTCCTTTTCTTTTTAGAATATAATCGGATATGTGTTCACTAATTCTAAACTCAGGGACAATACTATAATCTTTGTTATGGGCCCGAGGTTCCTGTGCGTACTCGTCGTATGAATCGTGCCAAGGATTGGCCGACTTGGATATAAACTGGCCGCTAGCGTTGATATGCCCAGCTTGTTGGCCGGCTTGCCACGCAGAATTGCCGCCACCTGTGTGGACAAAACCTAAAATATGTTTTGTGCTGATGAAGGATTTACTTTTGTCGACTTGTTCCTTAAGGCCACACACGCTTGTCAAAGACGCAGTTGCGCCCAGAGAATGCTTAAGAGCGTAGAGTATAGTGCCCGTCATCGCTGTGTATCGTCCCTTGACCGGTCTCATATGTGTATGATTGTTTTGTAGAATACCTGCGTTGCTTCCGGTGCCGTTTGAAGAGAAGGTTGTGTCTTCATCCATGGACCAGCGGCTATATGTGCCCTTGGAAATTTTTGATATGGTGCCAGTTGGGTACAAAGTCGTCCGGGTGGCTCTCAGGTTTCTCCAAAAATTATTACTATAGTTATTTCTCTTCCGGGCCGTATCTAGGTAAGTGTGCCTCTCTCTTGGGTATACCTGCTGTCTGACTGTCAAGCAATTAAGTTTGGCGGTGCCCCTAGTATAAAGATCCTTTATTTTACGATACGACTCTGGCTTTCTTACTGTCAGCCCATCAATTGGGAAAAGAAAATCTGCTTGCTCGTTTAATTGCTCGTTGGAAAAATAGTTATTCAAGTTTCCATACGCAGCCAATAAATCGTATGACTCGCCAGATTCACCGAAAGTTAATGAGTACTGTATTGGCTTCTGCGATGACGCGACGGGTGGCTCGGTCTTCTTGATAAGCGGGCCGCGTCGGTCCTTCACAGTGGTTGTTACGCCCTCTATATCACGAGTTCGGGTCGGGCCCACCTTTTCTGCTGCTGTAATAACATTCCTCTTCTTCCAGTACCTACTGAGAGGGTTATCTGAGGCTCTGAGTTGTTTCCAAGATGAGAAACCGGCGCGGTTGTCGCGGTGCATCATGATACCATTGAATAACAACTCTGTAGGGATTTCAGCAATTGCTGTATTTTTATATCCAAGGATTGAGGTGGCCGCGGGGAAACCAATTGTAGCCTCAGAAGAAGATAGCGGCTCCACGATTAGCCGGTTGAGGCCGGCTGCGTCGACAAAATGAGGCGAGCTAACATAACCGGTGCCAGACACAAAGTTAAAAGCCGATGAATATCCAGTAGAACCGGAGTATCTTCCGTCAACAGGGGCAAAATTTTGAATAAATGTGGATGAAACCGAAGAGCTTAACCACCCGTATTGTAAGTCTCTAGACGGGATCATAGAAGTAACATAATAATTGTCATAGTAAGATGCAGTGGTGACTGATCCCGTGTCTCCTGTGTGCTGGCCAGAGTATTCTAATCTCTCTGCTCTATTCCGATATCTTTTATGAAGGGAGGCCGTGTTTAAATAATCAGCACCTCGCAAGGTGGTGCCGGCGCGGACGCCATGGCGATCACTACTTTCTGTCAACAAAGTTCTTAAAGGTATGCGGACCGTTAAGTTCCGATAGTTTAGACTGTTGTAAGGTGAAAACTGACCGGATTCATAATCTAGGGCCGGACCTCCGATAGTGTCTCCCGCGACATCCGGGCCGCCGGGGGCGGAGAAGCGCTCAACAATAACATGCTTATGGGGCGTTCTTGTGGGCTTGGCGTAATCAATCAGACCGTCGGCGGCGCCGAGATAAGTTGTTGTAACCGAGCTTGTAGAAAATCCCTCTTGTCTAACGAACTCGCTATTTGTCAATCTCCGGTCTGAGGTCTGGATGACTTGATAGGGTTTTTGGTAATTTCCTATCCCGGCCTGCAAGGTGCCGGAAACAATTTGTGTCGTGGACCCTGTAACCATTTTAATGTTTTGAATATTTACTGGGCGCTTGACCTTCGTGCCGCGGCTATATTTAGCCTCTGCATAATGCATGGCTGCGCCCGGGCGGCGTCGGGCTCGGAGGTTTAATATGCTGGCGGCGGCGGCGATATCCCAAAGCTCTGGACGAGTTGCGTGGGTGTCTAAGGTCGACCCTGTGTTCAGATCTATATGGCGAACTTGATTTCCACCAACAAATTTTTCAGTAAACGGGCCCTGCATTG
>TARA_R110002072_G_scaffold2867_5_pt1 | contig 19724 bp, 12 predicted proteins | sample TARA_R110002072 | Tara Oceans TARA_R110002072 (sample SAMEA4397118) | marine metagenome | biome: Polar Biome; feature: [SRF] surface water layer (ENVO:00010504); material: water (ENVO:00002006), including particulate matter (ENVO:01000060) such as... | depth 5 m | reverse complement strand
TACCGTACAGTCGCCCTGACCGGTGAACTCGCCTTCTTTAACAATGGCGATAATTGGTTCCTGACAAAGTTCAGTAATAGTAGGGTCGTCATTATCAACTGCTGTACCAGATAAGTCGCTTACCTGGTCTCCGTTGGGAGCTTCTGCTGTTACTGTAGCTTGGTTAACTATTTCACCTGCATCGATGTCATCTTGGGTTATTATATAAGTCCCTGTATATGTCCATTCTTCATTTAAATCTAACAACCCATCATTGTTTGAATCACCAATTATAGGTCCCGGAATAACTCCTCCCAATAATGGATCTGTCACAACAATATTACTCAAAGTTACATTTCCAGTATTTGTTACAAACATTCTATAAGTAATTATTCCACCTAAAACTGTACAAGGATCATCTCCCTCGATTTTAAATGTCTTTACAATTGCTATCGATGGGTTCTGATTCGCCGTAATGGTCTCATCGTCTTCATCATCTATCGGATTGTCATTCGGATCGGTACCGCTGGCCGTGGCTGTGTTCAATACGCTGCCGTTGTCAACGTCGTCCTGAGTAATGGTGTAGGTCGTGGTGAACACTTCTACCTGACCAGGTAACAATTCAGCTATCGTCGTAGTGAAGCCGGTTAAGGGGTCATTCACTGCTACATCAGTCAAGGTCACGTTTCCGGTGTTGGTAACCGTTAACGTATAGGTGATCACATCGCCCGCTGCACTATAAGTGCTTGGGTCGGCTGTCTTGATGATTTCTATCGATGGAGACTGAGGTAATTCAGTAAATGTACAATCAGGACAATCAGGGTCATAATTTGGATCACCCGGATCTAGTGGATTTGGATCTTCAGATTCATCTTCAACATCATCGCCGTTAGGATCCTGACCAGTTGCCAATGCTATATTGTAAACTCCTCCTGCGTCAATATCAGCTTGAGTAATTGAATAAAAATAGGTAGCTGTGCCTGTTTGGCCTGGAGCTAAATCACTTGGAGTGATAGCTAAGTTTGTAACGCCAATAGTTGCATCATTAATTACAATATTAGTAACTAATAAATTCCCCGTATTTTCGACAGTGAAAGTATATTCAATTTGATCTCCAACATTCACTATGTTGTCATTGTTAGTATCAACATAGGCACCGGATTTTAATAACTCTATTTCCGGATCACCGCAGAAAAATTCTATTGTAAATTCAAATACACAACTATTCGGGGCACCTCCAGCAGGAAGCGCATAATATGTTGTAATATTTTGATTTACAGGGAAACTTGTTATGGGAGAACCTCCCGGGAATTGATCATAAAATATTGATCCTGAAGGAAATGAGTCACTTATGACAGATACAGGAACACTTGAATCTTGAGAGCATAATGTAAAAGCTGTTTCAATTGAAGTTTGCTGACAATTTTGAGCTACAAAATCACCGGGTAACACATCAATTAATACAGGAGCTGAAATAGTTTGCCCAAAACAAGTTCCATCTTCATAACCTTGAATAAACTCCTGACTATTTAATGGAACTCCTGTAATACCTCCGACTCCGGTAACTGTTCCATTTACAGGAATATTTGTGATACATCCAGGATTCAGTAACAACAAACAATCTTCAGTTGCTTTTAATTTAAATTTTAACGTACCTAAAACATCATCTGTATTTACAGGAAGTGGTAAAGTTCCAAGATCCCATATTAGTGTACCGTTAGGTCCCATATTTGGATCAAAAGAAATCAAATTTGGTGATGGTGCAGGAGCAAAGAATATAGAAGAAGTTGCACTTCCAGGCACATAACTTGAAGCAAAAGGTATTGGTATTTTGACTTGATAATTATCTATAGGCTCTGTCCCTAAGTTAAGTAAATCAACTTCAAATTCCATTTCTTGTCCCGGCTCAACCTCAAGTGGTAATGAAGCAGGAACACCATTAATATTTGTGGCTGAAATTATAGCCTCTGTTTCAGGAACATAGGCATCAACCGACATTGTAATATTAAAAATCACATAAGTGTCTTGTGTAGTTCCGTATCTAAACTTAGTTGATGTTTGATTATTTCCAATTATAGTGTTTCCGGGGTTATTAACATCAAACATGCTCACATCCATCCCTGTATTATTTAACAAATTGGGATTTCTAGTGTTACCTCCAGTAAATATAGAAGAATTGAAAAAATTATTTGAAGAATTACCGCCGTGGTTTAATGTTTCCCAAGCATTATCTGCTGCATTTCTGATTTGAAAAAAGTCTCCGGAAATGCCTCGGTCACCTTCACCGGCCATCATACCTAACTTCATATTAATAGGGCCGGCAAGTGCTGTATTAAAACCTGATACAGGAATTTCAAAATCTGCAGTGATACTTCCTGCAACATAAGAATGACCGTCAAAAACAGTTACGTCTCTATAGTTCATAAGGTCATTTTCATAAACCACAACAAGTCCCCATCCTCCGTAATAACCGGTACCACCACCATTACCTTCTACAAGTGCAATGTCTGCAACAAAGTATTCACCTAAACCATTTTGCTGAACATAACTAGTTACGTCTGCATATCCCGAATACATAAACCCATCTGAATTTGTTGGGTAGTAAATATCACTTGGATTTGCTGTAATTTCAGTATAATTAGCTGAATTTGGCCCTTTAAATTTTACTTTTCTTTTATCAAAAGTCTTAGTAATAGTTGTAGTACTTGTTGTTGTACCATTTACATTTACCTCAGCGAAAGAATTGTCTAAATACGTACTAGAATTACTATTACTAGATGTAGGTCTTCTTAATTCAGAAATAGTAATTGTTACTGTACCGTCTATTATTTCATAAGGAGTATTTAGGACAGCGATACCGGTAGATCCTGAGGTAGAATAATTCACAGGAACATTTACAAATCCACCTCCATTGACAGAAAGTTGCACTCTATTAGTTCCGGTATTATTTGTAAAGTCAAACCTATAAGTATTTCCATTTCCTGTAAACGTAAATCTGGAATAGCGATTATTCGAACCTCCTTCTCGAGAGACACTTAACGCAAAATTTGAAAAATCAATATTATCAGTATGACCAACAGTTTGATTATTATTAACTGGAATAGGATTACCAGGTATGTCTTTAGTTACATCAAAAATATTTGGGCTTGAAGCTCCATCTGAAGCTCTTCCTGTCCAGTATAAGCCGGCATAAACGATACTTGAACAATTTGGGTCTGCTCCATTTTCAGTAGAAAAAGTTAAATTAGCAGAGGATGAATTAAAAGTATCAGACACATTATCGATATCTACATACTCCATATCTGCAGCATTGGTACCGTTATCAGAGTAATTTACCAATGTAAGGTTTGTATTTCCAATCATGGAAAAATCACCCTTTACATTGAAAACTGCAGGTGTTGTTCTTGGCTCAAAGTCAACTCTAACTTGCCCAAAAGTTAGTAGTGAGTTTCCTAAAACTAGAGAAATCAATAATAAAAAGGAAAAGTATTTATTATTAATTTTAAGTTTATTGTAATTATTTCTCATCTTATGTCGGTTTTATTTTGGAAGTGTAATTATGATTGTTTTTCAACACTATATATAATTACATAATTTTTTAATGAACTTATTAAAGCGTTTGAAATTTGATTTTGATTACAGTCAACTCTACAAACTATTTGAATGTACTTGAGTTTTGTAAATCCAGAAAGATTATCTAGATTAATTTTTGAAAACAAGTCACTTTGATTTTCAATATTTATAACGACTAATTCTACATTGTCAAATGCAACATTTCTGGAAATAGGTTTTGAAAGTGAGTTTAAATCTAAATAAGCTCTCACAGGTTTTTCTCCTCGAACTTTTAAAACACCCCCATTCAAGAAAATAGAGGGCTTTAATTCAGTTATCAATGGAATAATATTTTCTGGCTTAACATAATTTGGTAATACAGATCTAAGAGTAGTATTTTGCGATAGTTGTTCAATACTATATATTTCAATACCTTCTTTGTCTTGAGCATTTAAAAATGTAGATGAAAGAATTAAAAAAAAGACTAAAATAACAAGTCTGCCTAGTTTGAAATTAGAATTTTTCTTGAAAAACTCATAGTTATTAAAAGTAGTTAAGATCATATTTATTATTTTTCTTGTTTAACATTGACCCTTTAGAAACTGCTTGTTTAAAAATGTCACATTTTGAACTACACAGTTTTTGGGATGTCAAATATACGCAGGAAAATATGTTAAGGATTTACCAAAAAGCAACTATTAGACAAAATGACAAATTGTATCGTTAAACAACATAAAATATTAAATTTTAAATAGTTTTTATGTAGGAAAAACAATCTTATTTATACGCATATATACGTATTTTCAGTACTTAACCAACTTTTAAATTGTCAGAAATATAGAATATTAAATATTCCTTTTTCGATTTGAAATCACTAAAAACTAAGTCTATCTTTGCCAAAATTTTTTGAATGAATTTTATAAAAGAAATATTGAGAAGAAGAACATTTGGGATCATTTCTCACCCTGATGCCGGTAAAACTACTTTAACTGAAAAGCTACTCCTTTTTGGTGGAGCCATTCAGGAAGCCGGTGCTGTAAAATCAAATAAAGTAAAAAAAGGAGCAACCAGTGACTTTATGGAAATAGAACGCCAAAGAGGAATTTCTGTAGCTACATCCGTTCTTGCCTTTGAATATCAAGACATAAAAATAAACATCTTGGACACTCCCGGTCACAAGGACTTTGCTGAAGACACCTTTAGAACTCTTACAGCTGTGGATAGTGTTATTGTTGTAATCGATGTCGCAAAAGGTGTTGAAGAGCAGACTGAAAAGCTAGTTGAAGTTTGCAGAATGCGCAACATCCCGATGATTGTTTTTATAAATAAAATGGACAGAGAAGGTAAAGATGCATTTGAACTTCTTGATGAAATAGAGCAAAAAATTGGATTAACAGTCACGCCGCTTAGCTTCCCGATTGGTATGGGATATGATTTTAAAGGCATCTACAATATTTGGGAAAAAAACGTAAACTTATTTACCGGTGACCCAAAAAAAGATATTGAAGATACCATTGAGATTTCTAATTTAAAATCAGGCGAACTGGATCAATTAATTGGAGAAAAACCTGCTAAAAGATTAAGAGAGGAGCTTGAACTTATTGAAGGAGTATATCCTGAATTTGAAAAAGAGTCCTATTTAAATGGAACCTTACAGCCTGTATTTTTTGGTTCGGCATTAAACAATTTTGGTGTGCGTGAACTACTTGATTGTTTTATAGAAATTGCTCCAACTCCAAAGCCTAAAGAAAGCGATTCTAGACTCGTAAAACCAGATGAAAAAGAGTTTAGTGGATTTGTCTTTAAGATTCACGCAAACATGGATCCAAAGCACAGAGATCGCTTAGCATTTGTCAAAATAGTATCAGGAATATTTGAACGTAATAAGTCTTATCTTCATGTGAGAAATAACAAGAAAATGAAATTCTCCAGTCCCAATGCTTTTTTTGCTGAAAAGAAAGAAATTGTGGATCTTTCCTACCCCGGTGATATTGTGGGGCTTCATGACACCGGAAGCTTTAAAATAGGTGACACTTTAACTGAAGGCGAATTGATTCAATATAAAGGTATCCCAAGTTTTTCGCCAGAATTTTTTAGGTATATTAACAATGCAGACCCTTTGAAAACCAAACAACTGGAAAAAGGAATAGACCAGTTAATGGATGAAGGTGTTGCTCAATTGTTTACGCTTGAAATGAATGGACGAAAAGTGATTGGAACTGTGGGCGCACTTCAGTTTGAAGTCATTCAGTACCGTCTAGAACACGAGTATGGCGCCAAGTGTAGTTATGAAAATCTTAATGTTTACAAGGCTTGCTGGGTAGATCCTGAAGATTCTAAAAGTGAAGAATATAAAGAATTTCTAAGGGTAAAGAATAAATTTCTTGCCAAAGACAAAAGAGGTCAATTAGTATTTTTTGCAGACTCACAGTTTACACTCCAAATGACACAACAAAAATATCCTAAAGTAAAATTACATTTTGTGAGTGAATTTGAAAGAGCCGAGAAAGCAAAAAAATAATTAACAACAGGTATTTTAAATAAAAAATCCAGCAATAATAGCTGGATTTTTTTTATGCCTCACCCGTGGGACCAAAATTCAATGGAATGGGTGGTTGTTCAAAATCTTTGATTTCACCGTGGGTATTTTCAAAGCGTTTGATGTTTTCATTTAAGGCTTTTAAAAAACGTTTAGCATGTTGAGGGGTCAAAATAATTCTGGATTTTACCTTGCTTTTAGGTGTACCAGGCATTATTCTTACAAAATCAACTACAAACTCAGATACTGAGTGATTGATGATTGCAAGATTACTGTAAATTCCTTGTGCTACAGTTTCATCAAGTTCAATGTTTATTTGACCTTGTTTTGGTTTGTTTTGATTATCTGCCATGGGTAAAAATGGTATTGATGAAAAAACAGATTCCCGCTTTCGCGGGAATTTGCTAATTATAATTTACTTCTTGTTTTTCTTCTGTCATCTCTCTGAGCTCTTCTTTTGAACCCACTAAAATGTGATCATACTCTCTAAGACCCGTTCCTGCTGGGATTTTATGTCCAACAATTACGTTCTCTTTTAGCCCTTCAAGGTAGTCAATTTTACCACTCACAGCGGCTTCATTTAATACCTTAGTGGTTTCCTGGAAGGATGCTGCAGAGATAAAGGATTTGGTTTGAAGTGATGCTCTTGTAATACCTTGCAGTATAGGTGTTGCTGTAGCTGCTACAGCATCTCTCGCAACAACAAGATTTTTATCAGAGCGCTTCAAGCTTGAATTCTCATCACGCAAATCTCTAGCTGTAATTATCTGTCCTGCCTTCATGGTTTCACTATCTCCGGCGTCTTCTACTACCTTCATCCCAAATATTTTATCATTTTCGATGATGAAGTCAAGCTTATGAGCCAATTGGTCTTCAAGAAAAATAGTATCGCCCGGGTCGTTGATTCTCACCTTACGCATCATTTGTCTAACAATAACTTCAAAATGTTTATCGTTAATCTTAACACCTTGAAGACGATATACTTCTTGAACTTCATTGACCAAATACTGCTGAACTGCAGAAGGTCCTTTGATTCGTAATATATCTTCCGGTGTTACAGATCCATCAGAAAGAGGCATTCCTGCCTTTACATAATCATTTTCTTGAACAAGAATTTGGTTTGTTAATTTAACAAGGTATTTCTTTACCTCACCAAGTTTTGATTCAATGACTATTTCTCTGTTACCTCTTTTAATTTTTCCGAAAGAAACCACTCCATCTATCTCACTCACTACAGCTGGATTTGATGGATTACGCGCTTCAAACAATTCTGTCAATCTTGGGAGACCCCCTGTGATGTCACCCGCTTTGGCAGAACGACGAGGAATTTTTACCAGTACTTTACCCGTCTTAATCTTCTCCCCATCATCAACCATAATATGAGCTCCAACAGGTAAATTATAAGAACGTAATGTATTTCCTTTATTGTCTTGAATAAGTAATGTTGGAATCAATTTTTTATTTCTAGATTCTGAAATTACTTTTTCCTGGAATCCTGTTTGCTCATCAATTTCAACCTGATAAGATACACCCTGCTCTATGTCTTCGTAAGCAATTTTCCCGGTAAATTCAGAAATAATTACACCGTTGTATGGATCCCACTTACAAATCACATCGCCTTTAGAAACTTTATCACCACTCTTTATTGCTATATGAGAACCATAAGGAATGTTATTTGTACTTAAAGTTATCCCCGTCTTTTTATCAACAATTTTTAATTCTGAAGTTCTGGAAATAACAATATCTACAGCTTGTCCCTCAGAGTTTTCACCTTTTACAGTGGTTAACTCGTCAATTTCGGCGATACCGTCAAATTTTGCTAATAATTTATTTTCTTCTGAAACCCCTCCGGCAACTCCACCTACGTGGAATGTTCTAAGTGTTAATTGTGTTCCAGGCTCTCCAATAGATTGAGCAGCAATTACACCCACAGCTTCACCTTTCTGTACCATTTTTCCGGTAGCGAGGTTTCTTCCATAACACAATGTGCAAATTCCCTTTTCTGCTTCACAAGTAAGAGCTGATCGTACTTCAACAGTTTCTAAAGCAGACTCATTTATTTTGTCTGCACTATCTTCATCAATTAGGTCACCAGATTTTGCATATACTTCTCTTGTTATTGGGTCAATTACATCATTGAGTGCAATACGCCCCACAATTCTCTCAGAAAGTGATTCAACAACTTCATCATTTTTCTTCAATGCAGCTACTTCTACACCTCTCAAGGTACCACAGTCGTGATCTTGAATAATAACATCTTGAGAAACATCTACAAGTCTTCTGGTTAAATACCCGGCATCTGCCGTTTTTAATGCTGTATCGGCAAGTCCTTTACGAGCACCGTGTGTTGATATAAAGTATTCAAGAATTGAAAGTCCTTCCTTAAAGTTTGAAAGAATTGGGTTTTCAATAATTTCTCCTCCACCTGCAGTTGATTTTTTTGGTTTTGCCATCAAACCACGCATCCCGGTTAACTGACGAATTTGCTCTTTTGAACCACGAGCACCAGAATCAAGCATCATATATACTGAGTTGAAACCTTGCTTGTCTTCCCTGATACGCTTCATTGATAGTTCAGTTAAAGCGGCGTTTGTTGAAGTCCAGATATCAATTACCTGATTGTACCTTTCGTTGTTTGTAATAAGACCCATGTTATAGTTCATGATGATACCATCAACTTGATCATTGGCCTCTTGAATCATTGTATGTTTTTCAGGTGGTATGATTATATCACCTAAACTGAAGGACAGACCACCCCTAAAGGCGTAATCATAGCCCATGTCTTTGATATCATCTAAGAATGCTGATGTTGTTGGAACATCTGTTATTTTTAGAATTTTTCCAATGATATCTCTTAATGACTTTTTAGTTAAAACTTCATTAAAAAAGCCGGCTTTTTCAGGTACTGCTTTGTTAAACAATACTCTACCAACAGTTGTTTCTAAAATTTGATTGACTAATTCTCCTTTATCGTTAAAATCTTTTGTTCTTACTTTGATACCGGCGTTAAGCTCTACTCTTTTTTCATTGTAAGCAATAATCACTTCCTCATCTGAATAGAAAGTTAAGCCTTCACCAACAACTTTATGTTCAGGTGTTGAAATGCGGTGTTTTGTCATATAATACAATCCTAAAACCATATCCTGTGATGGAACCGTAATTGGAGATCCATTGGCAGGGTTTAAGATATTGTGAGACGCAAGCATTAACAATTGTGCTTCCAAAATTGCTTCTGGACCCAACGGTAAATGTACCGCCATCTGGTCACCATCAAAATCGGCATTGAATGCAGTACACGCTAATGGGTGTAATTGAATTGCTTTCCCTTCAATCAATTTTGGCTGGAAAGCCTGTATACCCAATCTGTGAAGGGTTGGAGCACGGTTTAGTAATACCGGATGTCCTTTCAATACATTTTCAAGGATATCCCATACTACCGGTTCTTTTTTATCTATAATTTTCTTTGCAGATTTTACTGTTTTTACGATACCTCTTTCAATTAGTTTTCTGATAACGAAAGGCTTGTAAAGTTCAGCAGCCATATTTTTAGGCAATCCACATTCAAACATTTTCAATTCGGGTCCAACTACTATTACTGAACGCGCTGAATAATCCACACGTTTACCAAGTAAGTTTTGACGGAAACGTCCTTGCTTTCCTTTCAATGAATCTGAAAGTGATTTCAAAGGTCTGTTAGCATCAGTTTTTACTGCTGAAGATTTTCTTGTATTGTCAAACAAAGAATCTACAGATTCCTGAAGCATACGCTTTTCGTTACGTAAAATTACTTCAGGGGCTTTTATTTCAACAAGTCTCTTAAGACGGTTGTTTCTGATAATTACCCTTCTGTACAAATCATTTAAATCTGAAGTTGCAAAGCGACCACCATCTAGTGGCACAAGGGGTCTTAATTCCGGCGGAATTACTGGGATTACTTTCATAATCATCCACTCGGCTTTATTTTCGCGATTAAAATTTGATTCTCTTAAAGCTTCAACAACCTGAAGACGTTTTAGTGCTTCTGTCTTTCTTTGTTTTGAAGTCTCATTGTTTGCTTTATGTCTTAAGTCATAAGAAAGAGCATCCAAATCGATGCGTTGTAACAAATCAATCAAACACTCTGCTCCCATTTTTGCAATGAACTTGTTTGGGTCAGAGTCTTCTAGATAAAGGTTTTCCTGGGGAAGGGTATCTAAAATGTTTAAATATTCTTCTTCAGTTAAGAAATCCATTTTTTGAAGTGGTTCTCCCTCTTCATTTTTTGCGATACCCGGTTGAATAACTACATATCGTTCATAGTAAATAATCATATCCAGTTTCTTAGATGGTAATCCAAGAAGGTATCCAATTTTGTTTGGTAAAGAACGGAAATACCAGATATGAGCCACAGGAACAACCAGGTTGATATGACCCACTCGGTCTCTACGCACTTTTTTCTCTGTTACTTCAACACCACATCGGTCACAAACAATCCCTTTGTAGCGTATTCTTTTATATTTTCCACAGGCACACTCATAGTCTTTAACGGGACCAAAAATACGCTCACAAAACAAACCATCTCGTTCCGGTTTGTGCGTGCGGTAATTGATAGTTTCAGGCTTTAATACCTCACCTCTTGACGCTCCCAGAATAGATTCCGGTGAGGCCAAACCAATAGAAATTTTATTGAATTTCTGTGCTGTGTTATTATCTTTATTTCTTGCCATAATGCTGAAAAAAAATTCTATTTAAGTTATTTTGGAGTTTTTATACTCCCTAAGGTCGAAAATAACGACATTAAGTTTCCCCCTAATAAATTAGGAGGGAGCTCTATTATTCTTCTAAACGAATATCCAGACCAAGACCTTTCAATTCGTGCATCAATACATTAAATGATTCCGGAAGGCCTGGTTCAGGCATCGTTTCACCTTTAACAATTGCTTCATAGGTTTTTGCTCTACCTACTACATCATCAGACTTCACGGTGAGAATTTCTCTAAGTGTTGCTGATGCTCCATAAGCTTCAAGTGCCCAAACTTCCATTTCTCCAAAACGCTGACCACCAAATTGTGCTTTACCACCAAGTGGTTGCTGAGTGATTAACGAGTATGGTCCAATAGAACGTGCGTGCATTTTATCATCAATCAAGTGACCCAGTTTCAACATGTAGATGACCCCAACAGTTGCCGGTTGATCAAATCGATCTCCTGTTCCACCGTCATAAAGGTAAGTATGTCCAAATCTTGGGATTCCTGCTTCATCTGTCAATTCATTGATTTGGTCTAGTGTTGCTCCGTCAAAAATTGGAGTAGCAAATTTTCTACCTAATTTTTGTCCTGCCCAACCTAAAACTGTTTCATAAATCTGACCAATGTTCATACGAGAAGGTACACCCAGTGGATTCAACACGATATCAACCGGAGTTCCATCTTCTAGGAATGGCATGTCCTCTTCTCTTACGATTCTGGCAACAATACCTTTGTTTCCGTGACGACCTGCCATTTTATCACCCACTTTTAGTTTACGCTTTTTAGCGATGTAAACCTTAGCCAGTTTTAAAATTCCTGCAGGAAGTTCATCTCCAACAGAGATAGTAAACTTCTCACGTCTCAGGTTACCCTGAAGGTCATTTTCTTTGATTTTATAGTTGTGCAACAAATCTGCTACAAGACGATTTGTATCATCATCTGTAGTCCAGGTTCCTTGTGTCAAATGTGTATAGTCATATACAGCATTTAACATTTTTAGAGTGAATTTTTTTCCTTTAGGGAAAATTTCCTCACCCAAATCATTCATCACACCCTGAGCGGTTTTACCACCTACGATTGCAAACAGTTTTTCGACAAGCACATCTTTCAATTCATTGAATTTTACTTCATACTGAATCTCTAGTTCTGCTATGTCTTCTTTGTCTTTTGCTCTTTTTCGCTTGTCTTTTATCGCTCTGGCGAAAAGTTTTTTATCAATCACAACTCCGTTAAGTGATGGGGACGCTTTTAAGGAAGCATCTTTCACATCACCGGCTTTGTCACCAAATATCGCACGAAGTAATTTTTCTTCAGGCGTTGGGTCGCTTTCACCTTTTGGAGTAATTTTTCCGATAAGGATATCACCCGGCTTAACTTCTGCGCCAATGCGAATCATACCATTTTCATCAAGGTCTTTTGTAGCCTCTTCTGAAACGTTTGGTATGTCGTTTGTCAATTCTTCATTACCCAGTTTGGTATCTCTAACTTCAAGAGAATACTCATCGATATGAATGGATGTAAACACATCATCTCTTACAACTTTTTCAGAAATTACGATAGCATCTTCAAAGTTGTAACCTTTCCAGGGCATAAATGCCACTTTCAAGTTTCTTCCCAGAGCAAGCTCTCCGTTTTCGGTTGCATATCCCTGACATAAAACTTGACCTTTTACTACACGATCTCCTTTTTTTACAATGGGCTTTAAGTTAATGTTTGTTCCTTGGTTTGTCTTACGGAATTTAACTAAACTATAGGTAGTAACAGCGCTATCAAATCTTACCAGATTTTCTTCTTCTGTGCGGTCATATTTAATGCTTATTTCATTGGCATCTACATATTCTACAACTCCATCTCCTTCTGCATTGATCAATACTCTTGAGTCACTGGCAACTTGTCTTTCAAGGCCTGTCCCAACAATAGGAGCTTGAGGCGTTAAAAGAGGTACTGCCTGACGCATCATGTTTGATCCCATCAAAGCACGGTTTGCATCATCATGTTCCAAGAAGGGAATAAGCGATGCTGAAATTGATGAAATTTGGTTTGGTGCAACATCAATGTAGTTCACCACATTGGGATCAACAACCGGGAAGTCACCTTCCATTCTAGCAATAACTTTATCTTTGGTGATGTTACCATCATCATCAATTGGTATATTTGCCTGAGCAATCAGCTGGCCCTCCTCTTCCTCGGCAGAAAGGTAAATTGGTTTTGATTTAAAATCAATTTTTCCGTTTTCTACTTTTCTGTAAGGTGTTTCAAGAAATCCTAAATTATTCACTTTAGAAAACACACTCATAGAAGAAATCAAACCAATGTTGGGTCCTTCTGGTGTTTCGATAGGACATAATCTTCCGTAGTGTGTATAGTGAACGTCACGCACCTCAAAACCGGCACGTTCTCTTGACAAACCACCTGGCCCTAATGCTGAGAATCTACGTTTGTGCGTGATTTCTGCAATGGGGTTTGTCTGGTCCATAAATTGAGACAACTGGTTGGTTCCAAAGAATGAGTTAATGACCGAAGACAAGGTCTTGGCATTAATCAAATCAATAGGAGTAAACACCTCATTGTCTCTCACATTCATTCGCTCTCTGATGGTTCTTGCCATTCTGGCAAGTCCAACACCAAATTGCTGTGAAAGTTGTTCACCAACAGTTCTCACTCGTCTATTTGACAAGTGATCTATATCATCAATTTCTGCTTTTGAGTTGATTAACTCAATAAGGTATTTAATGATTGTAATGATATCGTCTTTGGTTAATACCTGCTTGTCCATAGCGAGGTCTAAACCAAGCTTTTTGTTCATTCTGTAACGACCTACTTCTCCTAAGTTGTAACGCTGGTCACTGAAGAATAATTTGTGGATAATGCCACGTGCAGTTTCTTCATCGGGTGGTTCTGCATTACGAAGTTGACGGTAAATATGTTCAACTGCTTCTTTTTCAGAGTTTGTTGGATCTTTTTGAAGTGTGTTGTGAATAATTGCATAATCTGCAGATTGATTGTCTTCTTTATGAAGTAAAATCGTTTTACTTCCAGAATCCAATATCTCCTCGATGTGTTCTTTTTCAAGAACTGTATCACGGTCTAAAATAATTTCATTTCTTTCGATTGAAACTACTTCTCCAGTATCCTCATCAACAAAATCCTCGTGCCATGTTTTTAAAACACGTGCAGCTAGTTTTCTGCCTAAATATTTTTTTAATCCGGTTTTTGAAGCTTTCACCTCTTCTGCAAGGTCAAAGATTTCAAGAATATCTTTATCTCTTTCAAAACCAATTGCTCTGAAAAGTGTTGTTACCGGTAATTTTTTCTTTCTATCGATATAGGCATACATAACGCTGTTGATATCGGTAGCAAATTCAATCCAAGAACCCTTGAATGGAATTACTCTTGCAGAATATAATTTTGTTCCATTTGCGTGGAAAGATTGACCGAAGAATACTCCGGGAGATCTGTGCAATTGAGAAACAACAACACGTTCTGCACCATTGATACAAAAAGTACCGCTGGGTGTCATATAAGGAATTGTACCCAGATACACATCTTGGACGATGGTTTCAAAGTCTTCGTGTTCAGGGTCTGTACAATATAATTTGAGTCTTGCCTTTAAAGGTACACTGTATGTAAGACCTCTTTCGATACATTCTTGAATGGAGTATCTTGGGGGATCTACAAAGTAGTCTAAAAATTCTAATACAAATTGGTTACGGGTATCAGTGATGGGGAAGTTTTCCATGAAGGTTTTATAAAGTCCTTCATTACCTCTTTCGTCTGACTTAGTTTCCAGCTGGAAAAAATCCTGAAAGGATTTTATTTGAATATCCAGAAAATCGGGGTAGTCTGGTGTATTCTTCACAGAGGAAAAATTCAATCTTTCAGTTTGCGTTGCTGACATTAATGGAATGAATTTTAATTAAAATAAAATGAAACTGGCGTAAAATCTAAACGAAACTATTTTTTACGCAAAATGGTTTAGGGCTGTTGGAGCATATTTGAATACACCCCAACAGTCTAAACCTTAGGTACTTACCCCGAGAAATCGGGGCGAATATTACTTAAGCTCTACTTCAGCTCCGGCTTCTTCTAAAGAAGCTTTTAAGCTATCAGCTTCGTCTTTTGAAACAGCTTCTTTGATTGTGTTTGGTGCACCATCAACCATTTCTTTTGCTTCTTTAAGACCAAGGCCTGTAAGTTCTTTTACAAGTTTAACTACTGCAAGTTTAGAAGCTCCTGCTGCTTTAAGGACTACGTCAAATTCAGTCTTTTCTTCAGCAGCTTCTGCTGCAGCACCTCCACCAGCAGCAACAGCTACAGCTGCAGCAGCAGGCTCGATACCATACTCATCTTTTAAAATAGTAGCTAACTCATTAACTTCTTTTACAGTTAAGTTAACTAATTGTTCTGCGAAATCTTTTAAATCTGCCATTTTCTATCGTTTTAATAATTTAATTTTAATATTTAATAATTGAATATTCGTTGTTTGAAAATCTACTATCCTTCTCTTTCAGATAGTGTTTTAATAATTCCTGCAAGTTTTCCTCCACCTGATTTAAGTGCTGAAACAACATTTTTAGCAGGAGATTGAAGTAACCCTATCACTTCACCTATCATCTCATCACGAGATTTGATACTTACTAAGTCATCTAATAGGTTATCGCCAATGTAAACCGCTTCCTCAATAAAAGCCCCTTTTAAAACAGGCTTTTCCGATTTTTTACGGAATTCTTTGATTACTTTGGCAGGTGCGTTACCTGTTTCAGAAAACATTAGAGAGGTATTTCCTTTCAAAATAGATTTTAAATCTCCAAAGTCTCTTTCTGAAGTTTCCATTGCTTTTGCAAGCAATGTATTTTTAACAACCGTTAGTTTGATACCGGCTTTGAAACAAGCACGTCTCAGGTTTGAGGTCGTGAGTGCATCTAATCCTGAAATATCTGTCAAATAGATATTTGAATTTTCTGCTAACTGGGTAGTTAAAACGTCTATAGCTTTTGCTTTTTCTTCTCTTGTCATAATTTAAAGTATTTGACTACTCAGTAAATCGTTTAGCATCGATCTGAACTCCGGGACTCATTGTACTTGATAAGTGGATACTTTTGATGTAAACACCTTTAGTCACAGAGGGCTTTAACTTTACCAATGTTGTTAATAATTCTTTTGCGTTTCCTGTTAGTTTTTCTGCATCAAAAGATGCTTTTCCAATACTAGCGTGAACAATTCCGTACTTATCAACTTTAAAGTCAATCTTACCGGATTTGATATCAGAAACAGCTTTAGCGATATCCATAGTTACTGTACCTGTTTTTGGGTTTGGCATAAGACCTCTTGGTCCTAATACACGTCCTAATGGACCTAATTTACCCATTACACTAGGCATTGTTACTATCACATCAACATCTGTCCATCCTCCTTTAATTTTATCGAGGTACTCATCCAAGCCCACAAAATCAGCGCCTGCTTCTTTTGCTTCAGCTTCTTTATCTGGAGTTACTAGTGCAAGAACTTTAACGTCTTTACCGGTTCCGTGAGGAAGGGTAACTACACCTCTTACCATTTGATTTGCTTTACGTGGGTCCACATTTAGACGCACAGCTAAATCTACAGAGGCATCAAAGTTTACAGTAGTAATCTCTTTTACTAAAGCAGATGCTTCAGCAAGTGAGTAGGCTTTATTGGCCTCTACTTTTGCTTGAGCGTCCTTTTGCTTTTTTGTTAATTTTGCCATTATTTTTTTGTAATTATCAGGTTAAAAAGGTGCGTTTCCTCTAACTTTAACACCCATTGATCTTGCCGTACCGGCAACCATTTTCATGGCAGATTCAATTGTGAAAGCATTAAGGTCTTGCATTTTGTCTTCTGCAATTGTTTTAATTTGATCCCAAGATATAGTTGCTACTTTTCTGATATGTGGCTCACCAGATCCTTTTTTGATCTTAGCGGCTTCCATAACCTGAACTGCAGCTGGAGGAGTTTTTACAACAAAATCAAAAGATTTGTCTTTGTAAACAGTAATTGCCACAGGCAATACTTTTCCTTGTTTATCTTGAGTTCTAGCATTAAATTGTTTGCAGAACTCCATAATATTCACACCGGCAGCACCCAATGCTGGACCAACCGGAGGAGAAGGGTTTGCAGCGCCTCCTCTAACTTGAAGTTTTACAACTTTACTAATTTCTTTTGCCATTTCTTAATTTTTAATTTTGGTAATCACTTCAGTGGAAGCAAAAGCTCATACCTGATATATATAGCGTAACAGTTTTTTAAACTTTTTCTACTTGCATATAGCTTAACTCAAGGGGTGTTTTTCTTCCGAATATTTTCACCATTACCTCGAGTTTTCTCTTTTCTTCATTTACTTTTTCTACGGTCCCATTAAAACCATTAAAAGGTCCATCAATAACTTTTACAGTTTCTCCAATGGTAAATGGAATGTTTACATTCTCATCATTAATTGATAATTCATCAACTTTACCAAGCATTCTATTCACCTCAGATTGTCTGAGCGGCACAGGATCTCCTCCTTTTGTCTCTCCTAGAAAACCAATCACACCGTTAACAGACTTGATGATGTGAGCTATTTCTCCTGCGAGATTTGCCTGAACCATTATATAACCTGGAAAATAAACTCTTTCTTTATTAATTTTTTTACCGTTTCTTATTTGAATAACCTTTTCTGTGGGCACCAATATTTGGTCAATAGAATCCTCCAAGTTCAATCGTGTGACTTCACTTTCAATATAGGATTTTATTTTATTCTCCTGTCCGCTAACTGCGCGAACAACATACCATTTTTTAGTGCTTTTTGTCTCCGTCATGTTTATGTATTTAGGATTTTATCCAAATAAAATACTGAGCAATAATGTCGCTAAAAATTGTATCTACTCCCCAAATCGCAAGCGAAAGGATAATCGAAAACACAGCAACTAAAACTGTTAATCGTTGTGCTTCAGACCAGGAAGTCCAGGTGACATGATTTTTTAATTCGTTGAACGATTCTTGAATATAATTTAGCATTCTTTCTCGTTATTTATTTAATTAATATTGCACGGGTTGAGAGACTTCCTTCGACTTCGCTCAGGATAAACTTCTCGTCTCATGCTTATTTTTAAAATTCAAATTATTAGTTTTAATATAATTTAAATTATTTTTTGCACGGGTTGAGAGACTCGAACTCCCGACACCTGGTTTTGGAGACCAGTGCTCTACCAACTGAGCTAAACCCGTTTCTCAAAGTTTTGCCCTTCCTAAAACTGATTTGGGATTAGCCCTGCCTGCCGTCAGGCAGGTAAACCCGTTGATAAATACTTAAAGGCACCCGCGTATAGCGGATACCTTTAAGACTATCATTTTAAACTTTAATTAGTCTAATATCTCAGTTACCTGACCAGCACCAACTGTTCTACCACCTTCGCGAATTGCAAAACGTAAACCTACATTCATTGCAATTGGTTGAATTAATTCAACAGTGATTGTTAAGTTATCACCGGGCATTACCATTTCAACTCCATCAGGAAGTGAAATATTACCGGTAACGTCAGTTGTACGAACATAAAACTGTGGACGGTAGTTGTTGTGGAAAGGAGTGTGACGACCACCTTCTTCTTTCTTCAATACATAAACCTCAGCTTTGAATTTTTTATGTGGAGTTACTGAACCCGGCTTAACAATTACCATTCCTCTTGAGATTTGAGTTTTTTCAATACCTCTTAAAAGAATACCAACATTATCACCTGCTTCACCTCTGTCTAAAATTTTACGGAACATTTCAACACCAGTTATAGTAGATGTTAATTTTTGAGCTCCCATACCAATGATTTCTACTGGGTCTCCAGTATTTGCAACACCGGTTTCTATTCTTCCGGTTGCAACTGTACCACGACCTGTAATAGAGAATACATCTTCAATAGGCATCAAGAAAGGCTTATCAACATCACGTGTTGGCATTTCAATCCAACTATCAACAGCCTCCATTAAATCAAGAACTGTTTGTGACCATTTTGCGTCACCTTCTAAAGCTCCAAGGGCAGAACCTGCAACAATAGGACCATTGTCTCCATCATACTCATAGAAAGACAATAAGTCTCTAATTTCCATTTCTACCAATTCAAGTAGCTCTTCATCATCAACAAGGTCAACCTTATTCATGAATACTACAATTCTTGGAATTCCTACCTGACGTCCAAGAAGGATGTGCTCACGAGTTTGAGGCATTGGACCATCTGTTGCAGCAACCACAAGAATTGCACCGTCCATTTGCGCAGCACCAGTTACCATGTTTTTCACATAATCGGCGTGACCTGGACAGTCAACGTGTGCATAGTGACGATTAGCTGTAGAGTATTCTACGTGAGAAGTATTAATTGTGATACCTCTTTCTTTTTCTTCTGGTGCATTATCAATCTGGTCGAAAGATCTTGCTTCAGAAAATCCAGCGTCTGCTAAAACTTTTGTAATAGCTGCTGTTAAAGTTGTTTTACCGTGATCTACGTGTCCAATTGTACCTATATTTAAATGCGGTTTGGAACGATCGAATTTTTCCTTTGCCATGTTTAATAATTTTTAATCTTAGTTATATATTAGTGTTCAATGTATTTACAACTTTGAGCCAACGACGGGAATTGAACCCGTGACCTCTTCCTTACCAAGGAAACGCTCTACCCCTGAGCTACGTCGGCAGGAATGGGTTCCAAGTTTCAGGTTTCAGGCTTCAGGTTTAAATTAAAACAAACATTAACCTGAAATCTTAAACTTTTTTTGAGCGGGAGACCGGGTTCGAACCGGCGACATTCAGCTTGGAAGGCTGACGCTCTACCAACTGAGCTACTCCCGCTTATTCATTTGAAATTTGTTATTTCAAATTTAATATTTCAAAATTTTAAAGACCTTATTATTGCGAGTTTCAGCTTGGATCCGCCTCTGGCGGA
>TARA_R110002072_G_scaffold62303_3_pt1 | contig 19745 bp, 15 predicted proteins | sample TARA_R110002072 | Tara Oceans TARA_R110002072 (sample SAMEA4397118) | marine metagenome | biome: Polar Biome; feature: [SRF] surface water layer (ENVO:00010504); material: water (ENVO:00002006), including particulate matter (ENVO:01000060) such as... | depth 5 m | reverse complement strand
TGTTTTTTCAATTCGACAAGAAAATAACCATACCTTAATTTTAGAGATTCAAGACACAGGAAAAGGTATCAAAAAAGAAGATTTGCCTCACATTTTTGATCGTTATTATAAAACATTTGATCTTGATAGTAATATTGGAAGTGGTATTGGAATGGAATTAACAAAAGGCTTGATAGAATTTATGGAAGGAACAATTACTGTTGAAAGCAAAGAAAATGTGGGGACAAAATTTACAGTGAAACTTCCCATAAAAAACTCACTTAGAACACAAGAGGAATTTCAGTTTGTAAACCCATTTGTAGCACCTGGGACAACAAAAGATAAACTATTAGAAACATCAATAAAGCAAAATAAACCTGTGATTTTGGTAGTTGAAGACAATGCAGCGATAAGAAGTTATTTTAAAGAGCTATTTGAAAACAACTATAATATTATAGAAGCTTCTAATGGAAAAAAAGCACTAGAAATTTCTGAATACAGAAAAATAGATTTCATATTAAGTGATGTTATGATGCCTCTAATGGATGGGTTTGAATTTTGTGAAAAAATAAAGAACAATATTAAAACATCCCACCTTCCCTTTATAATGGTAACAGCAAGAACTGATGAAAAAAGTAGATTAAAAGGATATCAACTTGGAGTAGATGCATACATCAATAAGCCATTTAATGAAACAGAGCTTCTTCAAATAATTGAAAACCTAATAAAAAAACGAGAGTATCAAATTGAATTTTATCAAAAAATACTAAAATTAAACAAACCGGAAAACAAATTACAAAATGTGAATCAACTGGATATCAAATTTATTCAAGAAATACAAGAATTTGCTATTAATTATAAACAAGATGAAAATATGGAAACTCTAGCCAAAAAAATGTTGATGAGCAGAACACAACTCCATAGAAAAATCAAACAGCTTACCAATATGTCAATTACACAATATATCAATCATATAAAAATTCAGAAAGCAAAAAACTTATTACAAAAAACTGATTTGACAATTTCTGAAATTGCTTATGAAGTAGGTTATGAAGACCCCAAATATTTCTCAAAAATATTTAAAAATGAAGCAGGAAAAACCCCTTCTTCATTTAGGAAAAAGCCCTAAAACACCTTTAAATACTTATATTGGCACAATTATCCACCTTATTGTAACATTTATCCCCCTTCTTTTTTAAAGTCTCCAATAGTTTTGTAGTGAATCAAAATAAATCATTATGAAAACACCAAAAAATTTAGTTTGCCTTTTGGCAATATTAGTAGGGACAGTAGTATTTGCCCAGCAACAAAATAACCGTTGGTTTGACAATATAGAAATTACAAATTCTAGAGTAGACGGCGGTATAGATATTGTAAGTTTAAATGAAGGAACTCTATTATTTGCATCTTGCTTTGAAAATCTTGCAGGCTCTTCTAGAATCTCGATTTATCAATCTAATGATGAAGGAGAAAATTGGGCAACCTTTTTTGAAGCTACCCCAAATGTAAATTTTCTTAAAATGAAAATGCTGATGTTGAATGCTGTTTCGGGCGATGACTATTTATTAGTTTATACTGTAAACAACAACAACCAGTTGCGTGTAAGAAGATTTAATTTATCACAAGGCACTCCAGTAGAAAGTCAAGTGATTGCAGAAAATGTAGTAGATTTTGATGTGGATAGAGATTTTCCTGAAAGCACTAGTAATCAAAGTGTATTTTTAATCTATCAAACCACATCAAATAATATACTAACGGCAAGAACACAAGTTGGCACTTTTGGCTTTGATTATGTCGATTTTGAAACCATTGCCTTTGGTCGCTCTATGCCATCAATAGCCTATTCAAGAGTTGGGAATATTTATGTTACTTATGTAAGAAATAGCAATGGCGATTTAAACGCAAGGCATAACACAAATCGACTCGACCCCGCTAGCTGGAACGCTACAGAAGTACTGGAAGATGGAAGTGTTAGAGAATCTTTAAACCCAAAAATTGTAGCAGAAAGAGAAATTGGCCCCTTTGAAAATGTCCTTGTTATTACTTCTTCCAGAGGTACTGGTTCTGGAGGAAAATACAATATAAGAAGATATCGAAAAATAGGAGGGGCAAACTTTACAGGGGGTGTTACTAATGCTTCGCCAGAAGGGATTAGCTACCTTTATATGGATGGTTTTATTAATTATAGAATAGGCGCAAATGTGCAAATTGGGTATTTAAGACAATCTATAAACGGTAGTCAAAATAATAGTCTTTTGTATCGTGTCTATGATGGCTCTACACTGAGCACTTCGGAATTTGCAACGCCAAATGATATCGACCTCTATGATGGATTTCAACCTTTTGCAATTACTACAATTAGAAGTGGAGAAGAAGAGGAGGCATTAATAGTTTATACAGGCACCAGTGCTGATGGAACTCACGCTGAAGGACTTTATTTTGATAGACAATCGAGCGTTTTAAGTCTCCTTGACCTCGACATAGAAACCATAAAATTATACCCCAATCCAGCAAATCAATATATCAATATAGAAGCTCCACAAAATGAAGCTTTAACGTCAACAGAAATTTATGATTCCACTGGAAAATTAATTAAAACAGTAGCCTTTAAAAACCTCAACACAACTCAACAATTGGATATTTCAAATCTAGCAAGTGGAGTTTATTTTATAAATATACAAACAACAAAAAAACAAGAAACTAAAAAAATAATTATTAATTAATTTAGGAAACATGAAAGTTATAACCCTACTACTGTTAATTTTTGTGTCAATAACAAGCGCACAAAATAAAGTATTTGACATGCCGTCTATAAATGTTTCAGGTTCTTCATTCTATGAAATTAAACCCGAGAGTTATAAATTAAATTTTACGCTTAGTATTAAAGACACCCAATATGCAGGTATTAAATTTGATAATATTGAAGAAATGAAACAAGAATTTTTAAAAAAACTTCAAAAAGAAAATATAAAGCCTGAAAAAATCACTGAAAACAAACTTGATTACAATTTAATAGGTAATAAAGATCCAGGGTCAACTTTTGAAATTATTGTCTCAAACCAGAAAACCTTTGAGGATTTAATGGCTTTTGTTTTTCCTGGCACTTATATTAATAACATTCAATTTAAAGTAACCTTTTTGGGTAAAAGTTATGATCAAATCATTTCAGAAGCCCTGAGTAATGCAAAACAAAAAGCTTCACAAATAGCAAATTTAGCAGGGAAAAAAGTTGGAAATATTCTGTCAATACAAGCTTACCATTTGCCAAAAGAACATGAATGGTCTTACTATAATATTGATAAAACCTATACAATTAATGTTAGCTATGAGCTTTTAGAAAAATAAATTATGGTATTAAAGGAGTTTTTTGTTTTGATGCACTAAAAATATTTTTTCCCCAAAGTGCAACAAAACAATCAAACTCCTTTCTTTTTCACCATTTCATTAAAAGGAATAATAGTTTTGTATCCTCTTTCTGTAAAATAAGCAAGCGCATCTTTTCGGGTAACCAAAACAAAGTCACCGCCCCATGCTCCCAGACTTTTTATGCTTCCGCTGTAATCAGCAAATAAACTCCTTTTGATTGTTGGAATTTTTAATAGGTTTGAAAGCAAGTCTTCGTGCACTACAATGAGTTCTTCAAATTGAGAAAGCGACTTGCAATTTATAAACTGTTTTGTGAGCTCATTTACTTTTTTAATAGTTAACTCCTTGTTTTGAGAAAGTGCATTGTAATGAGCAATCGCTTTTTTACTATCCTGTTTTTTGTTGAGATACACAAAAAATAGCGACTCAGTAAATGGCCATTTGAGATTTATTTGCTGAGATTTTGATACGTGTTTTGATTTTGAATACACGATTGGTGTATCAGTTTGCGCACAGGCGATGTCATACCCGCTTCCGCGAAAGCTGTTTTCTAAAAGATCAAAAGCATCCACCGCTGCCCATTGGGCAATATTGTTAATCAATGTCGATGAAGTACCAAGCCCCCATTCCCTGGGGAAATTTAAATGAGTAATAACCTCAAAGCCCGAAAAATCAGTAAGAAAACCAGCATTCAATTTTTTTGCAGTCTGAAGAATATCCAAAAGTGTTTCAGCAATTTTATGATCTGTTGTTGATTTGATGGATAATTTTGGAATGATTTGAAAAACTGCCTCAAACCAAACAGCTCCTTTTTCATTTTTACTTGTCCAGAATAAATCTTCACTTTTGGCGCTACTTACTTTTAAATCCTGACCATATACAGTGGGAATTGCCAGTGCTTCTGCGCCGTCAAGAACAAGATATTCTGCTGTAATCAATAACTTTCCGTTGCTGTAAAATGTTTTTTTTGCCATTTATTTTCTTAAAGATTCAATAAATGCAATGACTGCACTATGTGAAATCGTTGTATTTTGAAAATATGCTATTGCTTTTTCTTTTTCTTCTATTTTGGCATTTAATTGATTGAGAATATTCATCAAGTGCATTTTCATATGGCCTACTTGTATGCCTGTGGTGATAAGTGATTTAACAGCGGCAAAATTTTGAGCTAAACCCGTCACTGCCATTATTTGCATGAGCTCTTTTGCAGTTGGTTTTTGAAGAATGGCTAAAGCTACTTTTACCAGTGGGTGTAAGGAAGTAAGGCCACCCACAGTGCCAACAGCCAAAGGTATTTCTATCCAAAAACGGAAGATGTCTCCGTCAATTTCCGCATTTGTCAAACTAGAATAGTGACCGGTTCTTGAGGCAAAGGCGTGTACACCGGCTTCTACTGCTCTAAAGTCATTCCCGGTGGCAAGTACCACGGCATCAAGACCGTTCATGATACCTTTGTTGTGAGTGACTGCACGTCTTGGCTCTGTTTTGGCAATCTCAATCGCTCTTACAAATTTTTCGGCAAAATAATGACCGTCAAATTCAGGCGTAGTGAGTTCGTTAACTTTACAAGAAACTTCTGCTCTCACAAGACACTCGGGGACATAGTTTGATAGAATGCTCATCACCACATCAATTTCTTTTTCGCTTTGCGAAAAACCTGAAAATGATAAGGCTTCCTCTTTAAAGGTTTTAGCAATTTGCTCTAGACAGCTATTTATAAAATTAGCACCCATTGCATCTGCTGTTTCAAAAGTACAATGGAGGTGATAATAACCCTTAAGAGTTGCTGTTTTATCAACAAGAGTAATATCTATAACGCCACCGCCTCTTTTTTTCATGTTTTTTGAAAATTCAGCTACGCTATCAATAAGCCTGGGTTTTACAATTTTAAAAAAGGCAGTAAGTTTTTCTTTATCACCAAAATAATTAAAGTGCGCTTGTCCGTTTTTGGTTGTTGAAAGAACTTCAGCTTTAAAACCGCCCCGATCGAGCCAAAATTTTGCAGCATTACTTGCAGCAGCAACCACAGAGCTCTCTTCAATAACCATTGGGATTGTGAAAAGTTTATCGTTAATAAGAAAGTTTGGTGCAATAGCAAAAGGTAGGTAAAAGTTGCTGATGGTGTTTTCTATAAACTCGTCGTGAAGCTGTTGTAATTTGCTGTTACTGTTCCAATATGAAAGCAATATCTCTTTAAATGTCTCATTTTCTTGAAAGTAATGTTCAAGAAGCCAGTCTATTTTTTGTGTTTTATTAAATTTTGAAAACCCTGAAACTTTTTTTGACATTTTTCTAAAATTGAAAAGCAAAGATAAGACTTCCTGCAACGTTTTGGAATGTTTTTCCCGGTGGTTTTCCCGAAAGTGATTTTTTAATATCTACAAGTGCCTTATATTTAATGGGGAAAAAATGCCAAATTTTGCATATTTTTTAGTAAACTTGACCTAACAATTATTTAACTGTACCATTATGCGTTTTCATCATATAATTCTCCCTGTTTTCTTATTTTTATCTGTTCACTTAATTTCACAAACAAACAAAATCACCCTTGAAGAAATATGGGGAGGTGAATTTAGAACAGCCTCTCTCGAGCGTCTTCATTCCTTAAAAAACGGAAATCAGTATTCTGTCTTAAATTATGACAGAAGTACCAGAACATCTACTGTGGATGTTTATGACTACAATACTTCAGAAAAAGTAGCGACGCTAATAAACTCTTCAGATCTATCAGAACTGGATCAAATTGTTTCATACAGTTTCAGTAAAGATGAGAAGAAAATGTTGATTGCTGCTTCCATAAAATCCATTTACAGGAGGTCCACTTTGGGAAGTTATTATGTGTATGATTTAGATTCTAAAAAACTCACTTTGGTTTCAGAAAATAAAATACAAGAACCCCTCTTTTCACCAGATGGGTCTAAGATTGCTTTTGGGTTTGAAAATAATCTTTACATCAAAGACTTGAAAAACGGTGAAACCACTCAAATTACCTTTGACGGAAAGAAAAATCACATCATCAACGGTATTGGCGACTGGGTGTATGAAGAAGAGTTTTATATTGTAAGAGCCTTTGATTGGAATGCAGATGGAGACAAGCTGGCATTCATTCGTTTTGATGAAACAGATGTGCCGAAGTTTTCTATGGACGTCTATGGAGACAAACTTTACCCCACACAAGAAGTATTTAAATATCCCAAAGCTGGCGAAACTAATGCTGAGGTATCATTACACTTATATGATTCAAAATCTAAAACTACTTCTAAAATTGATGTAAGCCAATTCAATAGCTACTACATACCCAGATTGCAATGGACAAACGATGCAGATATTTTAAGTTTTCAGTTAATGGGAAGACAGCAAAATGAACTTGATTTAATATTTTATAATGTAGAAAAGAATTCCTCACAACTCATTTTAAAAGAAACTGATAACGCCTATGTGGATGTTACTTTTGACCTTACTTTTTTAGAGGATAATAGTTTTATTTGGACCAGTGAGAAAAGTGGCTGGAACCATATTTACCACTATGATAAAAACGGAAAGTTACTCAACCAGATTACAAATGGAAACTGGGAAGTAACCCGATATTATGGTTTTGATGAAAAGACCAATCGCGTTTTTTATCAAAGCACAGAAAACGGTAGCATCAACCGCGGCGTTTATTCCATCAAAGTGAACGGAAAGGATAAAACCCAACTTGCAGCAGCCCCCGGAAGAAATGAAGCCGCTTTTAGTGCAGATTTCAGTTTGTTTATCCAAACATATTCTAGTACCACGATACCCCCTGTTTACTCTTTGAGAAATGCAAAAGATGGAAAACTTGTGAGAGTCATTAAGGACAACACTGAACTTCAAAAAAAATTAGAATCTTATGTAATATCACCTAAAGAGTTTTCAACTATGACCCTTAATGGTTATGAACTCAATATGTATATGATTAAGCCCAAAGATTTTGACCCCAATAAAAAATACCCCTTGTTTATGTTTCAATACTCAGGTCCGGGCTCTCAAACGGTTGCAGACACTTGGCACAACAATAATGATTACTGGCATCAAATGCTGGCTCAGGAAGGCTACATTATAGTGAGTGTTGACGGCAGAGGAACCGGCTTAAAAGGCAGGGATTTTAAAAAAATGACTCAAAAAGAACTGGGTAAATATGAAACAATCGACCAGATTGATGCAGCAAAAAAGCTGGGACAGCTTCCTTACATTGATGAAAACCGCATTGGGATTTGGGGCTGGAGCTATGGTGGATTTATGTCTTCAAATGCTTTGTTTCAAGGCGCGGATACTTTTTCTATGGCTATAGCAGTAGCACCGGTAACTAGCTGGCGATTTTATGATACCATTTATACAGAACGCTATATGTTGACTCCACAAGAAAACCCTGACGGCTATGACAAAAACTCTCCCATATATCATGTTGATAAACTTGAAGGAAGCTATCTTCTGGTTCACGGTAGTGCAGATGACAATGTGCACGTTCAAAACACGACTCGCCTGGTAGAGGAATTGGTTCAAGCAAATAAGGATTTTGATTGGCTGATTTATCCCGATAAAAATCACGGTATATTTGGTGGAAACACACGTCTTCACTTATATAACAAAATGACCAAATTTGTAAAAGACAATCTTTAATTCCTGTAAAAAAACAGCCTTTCAAGATGATTAAATTTAAAATGCCCAACACTTTAGCATTACTGTTTTTTTTAATGGTTTTAGCTTTGGTTGCTACCTGGATAATTCCTCAAGGACAATTTGATACGCAACTAACTGAAAGTGGAAGGGAAATGGTAGTCCCCGGTTCTTATCAAGTGGCAGAAGACCACCATTATTTGAGTCCGGTTTCTTTGTTTACGGCAATTCCAAGAGCTTTTGCAGATGCACAGGGGATTATTTTCTTTCTGTTCATTATTGGTGGTGTTCTCGCTATTATCAAAACAACAGGCACAGTAGATGCTTTACTAGGTAAATTACTGGAAAGCCTTGGAAAAAAACCGGGTACTTTAATCTTTACCGTTGTTTTTGTATTTGCACTACTTTCAAGCGTGATGGGCGCTTCTGCAGAATATATTCCTTTTGTTCTCATTCTGGTAGCTATGTGCAGGGCGATGAATCTCGATAGCTTGACGGCTGTAGGCATCATTATCGCGGGTTATGGAGTGGGCTATGGAACGGCCGCTTTTAACCAATACACGGTAGTGGTTGCAAATCCCATTGCCGGTTTGGACGCTTATGATGGCTGGCCTTTGCGTTTGGCAATTCTGGTTCCCTTTTCTTTAATCGCCGGACATCATATTTACAGATATTCCTTAAAAGTTAAGAAAAATGCAACATCAAGCTTGGTTTATGGACTTGAACCACCCGCCGGAGCTGAACCTCCCAAAGAATACCCATTACTTAAATGGAGACACTTAGTAATTCTTTTAGGATTTTTTGCTGCATTGGGCACCGCTGTATGGGGAATTGCAACCCGAGGATGGTATTTAACAGAATTGGGCGCAGCATTCCTCATTTTGGGAGTCTTTACGGCAATTATTGGGAAAATTGGTCCTAGTTTGGCCGCCGAAAAATTTGTTATTGGTGCTAAAGATCTGGCAGAAACAGCCTTGCTTGTTGGTGTTGCCAGAGGAATTGCACTTATTATGGAAGATGGTCAGATTTTACATACCATTGTTCAAGGGCTTTCGGTTCCTTTATCTTCTGTAGGCCCTGAAATTGCCGGAGTGGGAATGATGGGTATGCAAACAATTCTCAACTTTTTTGTGCCCTCAGGAAGCGGACAGGCTTTTGTAACGATGCCGCTAATGGCACCATTGGGAGATTTAGTGGGCGTTTCAAGACCCATTTCTGTATTGGCTTTCCTCTTTGGTGACGGTTTTGCTAATATGCTTGTTCCCACCAATGCTGTTTTAATGGGAATTCTTGGCTTGGCAGGTATTCCTTATGACAAATGGTTTAAATTCTGTTTGCCTTTAATTTTTAAACTCCTCGCTGCTGCTGCTGTTGTTATTGTTATTGCAGTGATGGTTGGTTATGCATAGAAACTTTATTAACTAGAAATTAAAAAAAAATAAAAGATGACTACATCAGAATCAAAACTCCAAAAAGAGTTTTTAGGGCACCCCGCAGGTCTTTACATTATGTTTCTTACAGAACTGTGGGAACGATTTAGCTTTTATGGTATGAAAGCCCTGTTAATTTTTTATTTAACAAAATATCATCTTTTTACTGATGATGCAAGTTATGTTTTGATAGGTAGCTATGCTGCTCTTGTTTATGCAATGCCTGTGCTGGGAGGCTATCTGGCAGATCGATATTTGGGTTTTAGAAAAGCAATCATTTTTGGCGCTATTTTACTTGTTTGTGGTCATTTAGGCTTGGCGTTTGAAGGTAATCAAGCTAGTGTAGCTTCAAACGGTTTGATTACTCAGGATAATTTTGCACTTCAAGTTTTTTACTTCTCATTGGCTTTAATTATTCTTGGAGTTGGGTTTTTAAAAGCAAATATATCCTCTTTAGTTGGTGAACTTTATGAAGTGGGTGACAGAAGAAGAGATTCCGGTTTTACTATTTTTTATATGGGCATCAATCTGGGTGCTTTTGCGGCCACCTTTATTTGTGGGTGGTTGGGTGAGAATTATGGTTGGGGATACGGTTTTGGTGCAGCAGGTTTAGGGATGGTTCTTGGATTGTTAACATTTATCTATGGAAGACCCTATTATCTTGGAAAAGGAGAACCCAAAGACCTTGAAAAACTTAATAAGAGGGTTTTTGGGCTTAAAACAGAGCATTTTATTTATGTACTAAGCATTTTATCATTAGTACTAATTTGGCAAATGGTTCAAAGACACACAGTTGTTGAATGGCTTTTGATTGTGGGTATTGTGGGTTCTTTTGTTGCAATATTTTACTTTGCTTTTTCACAACCGGATAAAGTAGTGAGAGATAGATTGATGGCATTACTCCTGTTAATTATTTTTACGATTGTTTTTTGGGCTTTGTTTGAACAAGCATACGGATCATTAAATTTATTTGCAGACCGTGTGATTGATCTCAATATTTTTGGATGGGAAATTTTGGCGCCATACTTTTTAAGTTTAAACTCCTTATTCATAATTACTTTAGCTCCTGTTTTTGCTTGGTTATGGATAAAAATGGGGAAATATAACCCCAATACAGCTGTTAAGTTTGGTATAGCAATTTTACTGGTAGGTCTTGGATTTGGCGTACTTGTTTTTGGGATTAACATATCAGAAACAGGAAAGGTAGCCGCAATATTTCTTGTTATAACTTATTTATTCCATACCATGGGTGAATTGTGTTTGTCGCCTGTAGGTTTATCAGCAGTAACAAAACTTTCTCCCGGAAAAATTGTTGGATTTATGATGGGTGTTTGGTTTTTAGCAACAGCAGCTTCAGAATACCTGGCAGTTGTTTTGGCTCAAATTGCTTCGGTTGATTCTGTGGGTGAGGTAGTTGATTTAGCAAAGGCGAAAGCTGCTTATCTTGAGTTGTTTGAGTTGTTGTTTATCATTGGAGTAGTTTCCGGGGTATTATTATTAGCAATCTCTCCGTTCATTAAAAAGCTTATGCACGGAGTAGATAGAGAATTAAACAATTAAAAATCAAGTTGTCTAGGCATTTAGCAGTGCAAAATAAATTTAGTATTTTTGGAACGCTTTTTGTCCTATTTTCGTAAGCTTTTCAGCGAAAACCGACATATATTAAAACACTTATTATGAAGTATATTATTTTATTAATAGCATTTCTTCTGGTTCCACAGCTTGCACAAGCTCAGGAAATAAAATGGATGACGATGAATGAAGCTCTGGAAGCGCAAAAGAAAAATCCCAAAAAAATATTTATGGATGTCTATACCGTCTGGTGTGGCCCCTGCAAATTGCTTGATAGAAACACCTTTACTAACAAAGACGTCATTAATTATTTAAATAAGAATTTTTATTCAGTTAAATTTAATGCTGAAGGTACAGAAGAAGTTACATACAAGGGGTTTACATATACAAATCCGCGTTACCAGGAAGGGCGAAAGGGAAGAAACGGCACTCATCAATTTACCTCTGCTCTAAAAGTAACCGGATACCCCAGCCTTGCTTATTTTGATGAAAAGGGTAATTTTATTCAAGCGGTTGCCGGTTACAGAACGCCCCAGCAATTAGAGATTTTTCTTAAAATGATGGCGACAGATGATTACAAAAAATTAACAACCACTGAGGCATGGAACGAGTACCAAAAAAACTTTAAAGGAACTTTTCAATAATCTGTAAATGTCAGTCTAATATAAACGCTCCCTCTTTTCCGGTATGGTGAAAAGGGAGTCTTCTTTTTTGAGCCGTTTCGCGCCAGCGATTCACATAAGTGATATAGTTACTGCCGTCTGCAATAATTTTTTTTGGTTTCAAACTATCTATCATTCGCTCTAAGTGAACACGAGGGCTGTTTCTCAAAACTACTAAATCTACCCCGTCTTGAACTGAAGGATACACACTTAAGCTGTCGATGATTAGAATTGTAATTTGGTTGTAAACAAAAGCGTCTCTAAGGGTATCTGTGGTAAAGTGTATAACTTTTGATTTGGTCTTGTAATTCTTAATCAAAGCTTCCTTGTTAATTTGTTCAGCATCCAGATTTGAAAACAAGTTAAGTTGATTCCCATTTTTAATGCCAAAAATGGAGTTTTGACTTTTGTGAAAAACAACAAATTCCTGATGGGCGACTTCCCTTTTATTCCAAATAAAAACAACTTGCAAGCAAATAAGTGTTGTGAGAACATAGATGAGCCTTTTACCTGAAAACTTTTGCAGCATTAACAGGAATGTGATTGTTAAAAAATAGAGTAGAATAACCTGTAGTTTTGAAAAGGTAATTCCATCAAAATAAAAACTCTTTTGGCTTGCTGCCCAATTGATAAAATAGACCAAGCCATCCAGTAATGCTGTATAGCCATCAATCATAAACTGTGGTAAAGTTTTGAATGACGCCAGAAGGATTATTAAAATTCCAAAGCCGAGAATCAATCCCAAAAAAGGTAAAACCACCAAATTAGTCACAAAAAACAAACCGGGAAAATGATTAAAATAATAGATGCTTAAAAAACTAACACCCAGTTGTGCAGAACAACTCACTGTAAAAATTTCCCATAGTTTTCTGTCAACAATCGTTTTGGGTTGATAATGTTTTTGTAACATAGGGTTGATCCAAATAATGGCAAAAACCGCGAGATAACTCATTTGAAAGCCAATGTGAAATAGTAGGTTTGGATTGAGTGTCAATAGCAAAAAGGCAGATGCAAGTAAGGTGTTGAAAGTGCTGGTTTCGCGATTTGATTCCATTGCATAGGCCAAAAAGGAAAACATAGTCACCGCCCTCAAAACCGAAGGCGACAAACCGGCTATCACTGCAAACATCCATAAACAAATCACCACACAACAAATTTTGATGGTTTTCCCACTTCTCATTCGCTCCAGTGGCTTGAAAACAAATTGTAAAATCAGCATGATTATCCCCACGTGGAGACCTGATACAGCAAGTATATGCACAGCCCCGGCAGCAGCAAAATCTGAATATACCTCCTGAGAAAGTTCCTGTCGTTGACCCAGAAGCAACGCATTAATCAACGCTAAAGGATTTCCGCTAAAACCATTTTCGATAAGACCTGCATTGATGTGCTTTCTTAGTTCAAAAGCCATTCCTCTTAGGGTGGTTTTGCCTTTCTTTTTAAGTAGAATTTCATCTTTTTTGATGCGCAATTGATGGTAGATTCCCAGTTGGTTAAGGTAGGACGCATAGTCAAATTGATGTGGGTTTTTAGGTGTGGGGAGCTCCTGAAATTGGGTAGTTAAAAAAATCAAATCATCAACAGCAAGTTGGAAATCTAAAGTATCTTTAGGGATGAGTAAAAGAACATCACCACTAATTTCTTTATCATCAATTGCAAGTATGGAAGCAATAAATTTTTCATTATACAAATCGGGTTTTAACTGTGATTTGATTTTTAATTGAAAGCTGTTTTTTTCAGCTTTAAAAGTTTCATTTATATAATGGTCCTTATGGTTGAAAGGTTGATGCAGTTGATAGACCCAGGCGCCAAAAATAAAAATAGAAAGAAAAGCAATCACACCAAAAAAACCATCCTGAAAAATCATTTTTCTGGCCCGGAACCAAGTTATAAGAAGAAGAAATGAAATTAAAATCCCTGCAATTTGTATATGATTCAATCCAATCTCAAAAAAGTGACTACAGAGAATTCCTGCCAGATAGCACAACGTGATTTTAAATGCTGTAATATTAACCAACCGCATAGCACAAAACTATTTTTCATTATAGCGGCTTTTTAATTTAGGGAGCTTTTAAAAGGGGGAGAGTTTATAATGTATGACACTAAAATAAGAAATATTTTAATTACTTTTAAAACTTAAATTTTTAAAAACAATCAATTCTATATTCCATGAAAAAATTAGTCGCTTTTTCGGTACTGTTTTTAGGGACACTTAGTCTCCTCTCACAAGATGTTATGACCCCTCAAAAATTATGGGAACTCGGCAGGGTTTCACCCATAGGAATCACCAAGGACGGAAATGCAGTTGTTTATAAGGTAACTTCACCCTCTGTTGAAAATAATGATTTTAGCAGCAAAGTATATTCAGTGCCCATTTCAGGTGGAACTGCTACTGAAATTGAAGACCACAGTGACATGGTTCGCGACGAAAACCGTTCGCCCGATGGTAATCACCTTTTATACCACAAAGCTGTAAAGCTTCAAAATGTTTTGGGAAAGGATTACTATGAAGGCGTTGATGAATCCAACGTGATGATTTATGATGCGCTCGATTACCGCCACTGGGATACTTACAATGTGGGCGAATTTAACCATGTCTTTTACAAAAAAGTGGGCGAGGAAGAAGGTATTGATATTATGAAAGATGAGCCTTATTATTCTCCACAAAAGCCTTTTGGCGGAAGCTCAGACTATACATGGAATACAGATGGAACAAAAATCCTTTACGTAAGCAAAAAAGTTACGGGAACTGAATATGCAAACAGCACAAATACTGATATTTATGAATATGATTTGCAAAGCAGACAAACCAAAAATTTGACCGAAACCAATCCGGGTTATGATAAATACCCGGCATTTTCATCCAAAGGCAATCTCGCCTGGTTGCAAATGAAACGCGATGGTTTTGAAAGTGATAAAAGCGATATCATCGTGAGATATAATGGAATGGATATGAACCTGACAGCCGGTTGGGATGGCACAGTCAATTCTTTTAAGTGGAGCCCTGATGGGTCAAAAATTTACTTCGTAGCACCTTCCGGCGGAACGGTAAACTTATTTGAAGTAGATTTCCCGGGGAACACTAAAAAGCTGCCGGTGGTGAAAGAAGTTGCCAAAGGCGATTTTGACATCACCGGTATTGTGGGCTTTTCAGGAAATAAAATCATCCTTACCCGCACCGACTTTAACCATGCAACTGAAATTTATTCTTACGAATTAAAAAGTAAGGCGTGGAATCAAATCACTAAAGTAAACGACGAAATCTATAACTCTATCGAATTGAGCAATGTCGAAAAACGCTGGGTAAAAACCACCGATGATAAAGAAATGTTGGTGTGGGTGATTTATCCGCCCAATTTTGATGCTTCTAAAAAATACCCCACACTTTTGTATCTGCAAGGAGGGCCTCAGGGCGCTTTAAGTCAGTTTTATTCTTTTAGATGGAATTTTCAGGTGATGGCGGCACAAGGGTATATCGTTGTAGCGCCAAACAGACGCGGGATGCCGGGTCACGGTGTGGCGTGGAATGAAGAAATCAGCAAAGACTGGGGTGGCCAGGCGATGGACGATTATTTGTCGGCAATTGATGCTATGTGCAAAGAACCTTTTGTTGATCAAGACAGAGTAGGTGCTGTGGGCGCTAGTTTTGGGGGCTATTCAGCTTTTTACCTTGCCGGAATTCACAACAACCGTTTTAAGACATTTATTTCACACGCCGGGGTGTTTAATTTGCAGAGTATGTATGGCACAACTGAAGAACTTTTCTTTGTTAACTGGGACATTGGCGGTCCTTACTGGGATAAAAATAACAAAGCGGCTCAAAAAACCTATAACGAATTCAACCCCATCAACAATGTGTCCAAATGGAATACCCCCATGTTGATTATTCAAGGGGCAAAAGATTACCGGGTACCTGTGGGACAAAGTCAGGAAGCCTTTCAAGCGCTTCAGCAAATGGGAATCAAAAGCCGTTTTGTACTCTTCCCTGAAGAAAACCACTGGATTCTCACACCACATAACGGAATCGTATGGCAAGGGGAGTTTTTTAGATGGTTGAAGGAGACGTTGTAGAAAACTTTAAACAATAAACCATAAACAAAAAAACGTTAAGTGGAATCCAGCCTAATCACCCAACTCTTTTTACCCCTTGCCCTGTTTGTCATTATGCTGGGAATGGGGTTGACTTTAAAACCCAACGATTTCAGGAATGTGATTTTGTTTCCTAAAGCAGTGGGAGTGGGGTTAGTTTTAAAATTGCTTTTTATCCCGGCATTGACTTTTGGGATGTTGTTTATTTTTCCACTTCAATCGGAGTTGGCAGTGGGGTTTGTACTGCTGGCTGCTTGCCCCGGTGGGGCAACGACCAATTTGATTACTCATCTTGCAAAAGGGGATGTGGCACTTTCAATCACTTTGACCGCCATTGCAAGTGTCATCACAGTGTTCACGATTCCTATTCTGGTTGATTTTGGGATGTTGCAGTTTATGGGCGAAAGTCAGAAAATTGAACTTCCATTTTTAAAAACGATTGGCCAGATATTGGTGATTACGATTGTTCCGGTGTGTGTGGGGATGATTATTCACAAGAAATACCCCAAGCTTTCACACAAAGCAGAACGGCCGGTCAAAATTCTTTCAGCCCTGTTTTTAGTGTTGATTATTGCTGCGGTGCTTATTAAAGAACGCGCCAATTTGGGTGAGTTTTTCATTAAAGCGGGACCTTTGTCGTTACTTTTAAATCTTTTAGGGATGTTTTTTGGCTATTACATTACGAAAGCCATCACCAAAAACAAAGCGCAAGCATTGGCTGTGGGCATCGAAGTGGGAATTGTCAATGGTACACTGGGGATTGCCATTGCGGCCGGAATTTTACAAAACTCGGTGATGACAATACCATCAGCGATTTACAGTATTATTATGTTTCCGGCTGTGATGCTGATGGTGTTTATTGGGAATAAAAAGCCAAAAGAAACTTAAATCACCCGTCTTGCCTCTACAAAGGCTTTATTCCAGTAAGATTCATCCATTGCAGAAACGATGACCCCCTGTGATGTGGAAGAATGAATAAACAATATTTTACCGGGAAAAACATCCACAACCAGACCCACATGGTTAATATCATTGCGTCTGCTGTCTGTTTTAAAAAAAACGAGATCTCCAATAGTAACATCATTCAGGTTTATTTTTTTACCTTTTTTTGCCATATCTCTTGAAATGCGTGGTAAAAGGATGTCTTCTTCTTTAAATGCCGTGTAAATAAGACCCGAGCAATCCATTCCTTTTGAGGTAGTGCCGCCAAATCTATAGGGTGTGCCGTGAAAAGATCGGGCAACTTCAATAATGTTTTTTACTTTTAATTCGATGGGTTTTGTGGAAGTAGCTTCCGTTTCTTTATAGACAACCACTTCCTTGTCATTAGATTTAGGAAGTGGTTTTTCAGGAGTTTTAGGAATGTTTCTGGTGGATGTATCCAAGATAATATTCCTGTCATACTTTTTTCTGGTTGACCCGCAAGATGCTACTATAAATGCAGATATAAATAAAATAATTAATTTCTTCACAGTAGATTATTTTTTTAAACTAGTCACAATGAGACTTGCTGTTTTTTCGCTGGCACCTTTTCCGCCCAATTTCTTCTCCAGGTCATAATAGTCCAGAAACAAAGTTGCTCGTTTGTAATCATCCAAAATTTTTGTCAATTCTTCTTTTAAGCGCGATTTGTTAAAATCTGTTTGAATGAGTTCAGTGACCACTTCCTTGTCCAGTATCAGGTTTACTAACGAAATGTATTTGAGTTTTATTACGCGTTTAGCGATTTCATAAGAAATGCGACTGCCTTTATAACAAACCACTTCGGGTATTTTGTAAAGGGCGGTTTCCAGAGTTGCCGTTCCGGAAGTGACTAAAGCTGCATAAGAAACACTCAATAAATCATACGTTTTATTGAGCAAAAGATGTACATTTTCTTGTTTGATAAACTCGCGATAAAATGCTTCATCCTGATTGGGTGCCCCGGCAACCACAAACTGGTAATCTGGGAAATCATTGACAACTTCCAGCATCACGGAAAGCATCACTTTAATTTCCTGTCTTCGGCTTCCGGGCAAAAGGGCGATGATGGGACGGGCGTCAAGTCCAAGGCTTTCCCTAAAATCTTTCGGATTCACCAAAGGTCTATTGGAAATTGCATCAATCAAGGGATGTCCCACAAAATGCACCGGGAAGTTGTGTTTCTTTTCATAAAAGTCTTTTTCAAACGGAAGGATGACATACATAGCATCCACATCGCGTTTGATGGCTTTGATGCGGTTTTCTTTCCACGCCCATATTTGAGGCGAAATGTAATAATGAGTAGGAATTTCTTTTTGTTTGGCCCATTTGGCAATGCGCATATTAAACCCGGGATAATCAATAAAAATAAGCGCATCAGGCTGAAAGCTTTCAATATCTTTCTTACAAAAGGTGATGTTTTTTAAGATGGTTCCCAGATTGAGAACTACTTCAATAAAACCCATAAAAGCGAGTTCGCGATAATGTTTCACCGGCGTTCCGCCTTGCGCTTCCATAAGTTCGCCTCCCCAAAAGCGAATTTCAGCTTGGGTATCGAGCTTCTTGATTTCTTTCATCAAGTTTGAAGCATGTAAATCTCCTGATGCCTCTCCGGCTATAATATAATATTTCATCACCCAACCCTCGCGTATGCGGAGGTCTCATTAATTAAAATTCAACTCAAAACTTAGTAAATAAAATAATCAATGCAGCCAAAATGGTTGCTAAAACTACGCCCCTTGCACGGTAAAGTTGCCTTTTTTTTATATATAAAAAGAAGACAATTAGATTTAAAATCGCACCCAGTGCAATTAAATTTCCAATGCTGTCATTTTCTCTGGCCAATTGGAGTGAGGTTTCAAAATCATAATCCAAAAAGAAAAAAATATACAAATACATCCCCGCAAGATTTGCAAAAATGCCCACCAAAAACCCAATTAAAATTTCTTTTTTCATAATCTAAATTCAATTTTAAAACTCAATAACTAAGACAATTCCCAATTGTTAATTTCCTTGATTGCGTGGTGTGCCGTTAAATCAAACTGCACAGGAACAATTGAGATATAACCTTTATTTAGTGCTGCCTCATCAGTATCCTCACCTTTATCTTCATTTACAAACTCTCCCGTTAGCCAGTAGTAATCCCTTCCCTGGGGATTGGTGCGTTTGTCAAAAGTTTCTATCCATTGGGCATTTGCCTGGCGGCAAACTTTCATTCCTTTGATGTCTTTTTCTTTTAATTTTGGGATGTTCACATTGAGAACAACTCCTTTTGGCAATCCGTTTTTCAATGTTTCCAAAGTGATTTGTTTTATATATTTTGAAGCCGATTTAAAGTCGGCATCCCAGGAATAGTCCAGCAATGAGAACCCCACAGCCGGGATACCTTCAATTCCGGCCTCGACAGCAGCACTCATTGTTCCAGAGTAAATGACATTTATGGACGAATTTGACCCGTGATTGATTCCTGAAACGCATATGTCAGGCTTTTTCTTTAAAATTTCATGAACAGCCAGCTTCACACAATCAACAGGTGTCCCTGAACAACTATACTCCTCTTGTACGTCATCATCAATATTTATTTTATTTATGTACAGTGTATTATTTATGGTTATGGCATGACCCATCGCACTTTGAGGAGTGTCTGGGGCAACAACAATGACATCACCAATCTCTTTCATAATCGAAATGAGCATTCGAATTCCCGGTGCAGAAATACCATCATCATTGGTAACAAGGATAAGAGGCTTTTTTTTGGGCATAAAAATCAATTTTTATGCTAAAATACATAATTTATATGCGAAATCTTTGGTGTCCATAAGCGCTGTTTTCACAAAGTTATCAAGAAAGTAAAAAAAGTAAAAATAGGTGTCTTTTTTCTGGTTCATTTTTTATCTTGCCTACTTAATACACGTTTAACATAAAATTAGTACCGATTCCTTAATCTGGCACGGTTTTTTATATAATTTAGTAGTCCAAAAAAAATGATTCTTATGCGATTTATGAAAAAGAACCTAAAAGTGCTCTTGCTGGCAGTTTTCGTAGCTGC
>TARA_R110002072_G_scaffold110221_1_pt1 | contig 19752 bp, 17 predicted proteins | sample TARA_R110002072 | Tara Oceans TARA_R110002072 (sample SAMEA4397118) | marine metagenome | biome: Polar Biome; feature: [SRF] surface water layer (ENVO:00010504); material: water (ENVO:00002006), including particulate matter (ENVO:01000060) such as... | depth 5 m | reverse complement strand
CCGAGATAGACGGCCTCGGCAATGGAGTGCGTCACAAACACATAGTGCACATGCAATCGCGATTTCAATTCAAGCAGCAAGTCCTGCATACGAAAACGGGTGCGTTCATCGAGTGCAGCAAACGGCTCGTCGAGAAGAATGATTTCGGGTTCAGTCACCAGCGCCCGCGCCAGTGCCACGCGCATCTGCATGCCGCCACTGAGCTCTGCGGGGAAGTGATGCAGGCGCTCATCCAGGCCCAACTGGTGCAACAGATCGCGGGCGTGGGCCACGGATTTGGCACTCTTTTGGCGGGCCAGTTCCAGCGGCAACAGCACGTTTTCCAGGCAGGTGCGCCACGGCACCAGTCGCGGCTCCTGAAATACATAGCTCATCTGCTTCGCCAGCGCCGGCCTGATGCGAATCGAGCCGCTGGTCGGCGCCTCAAGCCCCATCAACAGACGCAGCAGGGTGGTTTTGCCACAGCCCGACGGGCCAAGCAGGCACAGGCTGTCGCCAGCCGCCAGGGTAAACGACAGGTCATCAATGACAGCGCGCTCATTGCCGGGGAAGCTTTTGCGCAATCGTTGAACGTCTATCGCCGGGGCTGATGAATCCTCAGTCACGCGGCGCTACCATGCCACTCGACACAGGGGACTGGCTGTTTCGCCAGACACACCTCGACACATTCTGTGCGGATCGATCCATCGCCTGCCATGCTTTGTATGCTGTCATTGGTATCGCATCATATATGCTCACGTCGACAGGTGCCAAACACACTTGTCGATGGCTCGGCAACAGCGGCAGAATGCTCCATCTCTGCAGGACACTCGGATATACTGCGGCAACTCTCTTAACGGCCCATCGGGATTACGTAGCAGTTATGACCACCAAGCAAGGCTACGGCTTCAGGCTCGCTCTGCTGCTGATATTTCTCATCACCTGGGCCTGGGCCGCCTGGAAGCCCCTGCACCCTGATGACTGGCTGCTCGAGAACTACCTGGTGTTTTTCTGGGTGCCGGTGCTATTGGTCACTGCGCGCTTCTTCCGCTTGTCGGACATCTCCTACGGACTCATCACGCTGTTTATGTGCCTCCATGTCATAGGTTCGCACTACACCTATGCCGAGGTGCCTTTTGGTGATGCGCTGCAAGATCTTTGGGGCGCGGAGCGCAACATGTATGACCGGCTGGTGCACTTTGCTTTTGGCCTGTTGCTGGCTTATCCGGTGCGGGAAGTGCTGGTACGTATCGCTCAACTGCGTGGATTCTGGGCGTATTTTTTTCCTATCGATATCACCTTCTCGATCTCCGCTATCTACGAGATTATCGAGTGGAAGGCCGCGGCGCAGGTAGCGCCGGAACTGGGCCTTGCGTTTCTGGGCACGCAGGGTGATGTCTGGGATGCACAAAAGGATATGCTGCTGGCGGGAATCGGGGCAATTGTCGCGATGCTGATCGTGCTGGTTATCAATCTCTGGCTCAATCCCGATACCGGTCGCGAGATACGCGACAGCCTGCGCGTGCGACAGGGTGATCACCCGCTGGGAGAAGAACAATTGGAAGAGTGGCTGGAGAAGGAGCGGCGATAAGCGCCAGCGAGGCCGCAACTATCAGCGTTTATAGGTGTCGGCCTGCGATATCCACTGGCCGGAGAATGTCTTGTTCATCGCCAGCTTATAGCGGTCGTGCAGGAGTTTTACACGCTTGACGTAAGTCTGGGTCTCCTCGTAGGGCGGGATACCCTTGTAGCGTTTCACCGCGCCGGGCCCGGCGTTATAGGCCGCCGTCGCCAGCGTCGTATTACCACCGTGTTCCTCGAGCAACCAGGCGAGATAACGAACGCCGCCGAAAATATTATCTTCCGGCTTCATCGCATCTGCGACCTCCATATCCCTGGCGGTGGCGGGCATCAATTGCATCAGGCCCTGCGCCCCTTTCTTCGAGCGGGCGCCCGCCTTGAATGCTGACTCGGCGTGGATCACGGCCCGCACCAGCGCCGGGTCTACCCGGTATTTTTTTGCCGCCGAATTGATGGCGTACTGGTAGGCATTCAAATGCAGAGGGATATTGTTCCAATCGAGCGTGGACTTGACGTTGCAGGCAAAGCAGGACAACTGCATCACTTCATACTTGATGCCCATCGGCGCCCTGTCGGAATACGAGCGCACGCCGGACCTGTTGGTGTACTTGAAGATTTTCATGGCCGGCTTCTCTGTGCCGGTTTCCTGCTGCACGCTGTCACCAGGCAACACGGTGCCTGTCGCGGACAACACCACGCCGCCGGACTCCGCGACCGCGGAGACCGCGAACAACATCACTGCAGCCGCCCCCAGCCGAAGTAGTACGTTCACCCCGTTACATCCCTTGTTATCGTGTATGCCCTTGGAGTGTACGATAAATCTCGCGGCCGGCTCGCTACTTTTCTGCGAAATTGTAGGCTTTTCTGCCATTGGCGATTTTGCTATCGCAAGCCTGCAAGTGAGGGCAGTGCAACGGCTCAGCTGGCCTCCAGCTCCTCGGTCGGGCCGAAGAACTCGTAGTGCACCTGCGCTGGCGGCACACCCAGATCCCTGACGATTTTATACATGGCGGTCATAAACGGCTTGGGGCCGAGGAAATACAGTTCCACGTCGCGGTCAGCCGGCAGTTGTGTCGCCACCATGTCAGCGGTGACAAAACCCTGCGCATGCGGCGCGCAGTCAGCGCAGGGTTCGCTGTAGACGTAGTAGGTGGATATGGCATCGTTGGCTGCCGCCAGTTGATCCACATGAGCCCTGAACGCATGGACTTCGCTGTTCAGCGCAGCGTGAATAAAGCGGATATCGCGACCGCGGCCCGCTTCTGCATTGAGCATACTGATTGCCGGTGTGATACCCACACCCCCGGTCAACAGCACCAGCGGCTTGTCATTCCTGCGCAGCACAAAGCGTCCCGAGGGCGGCAGCAAATGCACCTCATTGCCTTCAACCAGCGAATCGTGCAGGTAATTCGACACCATGCCCTGCGGCTCGCGCTTCACGCTGATGCGCAGGTGCTGCGCTCCAGGCGCATCTGACAGGCTGTAATTGCGGCGCACACTTTCGCCATCGATACTCAACACCAAAGTGACCGCCTGCCCCGGCTCAAAGTCGGGGATTTCCCCGCCGTCGACCGGCGCAAAATAGAACGAGGTGATGACTGCGCTCTCGGGGGTGCGCCTGACCAGCCTGAACGCGCGCTCGCCGCGCCAGCCACCGGGCGCTTTCTCGGTTTCGGCGTAGACAGACTCCTCCGCGTCGATCAGTATATTGGCCAGCTGGCCGTAGGCTTTACGCCAGGCCTCGATGACAGTATCGGTCGCGGCATCACCCAGGACCCTGGCAATCGCCTGCAGCAGGCAGCTGCCGACAATATCGTAATGCTGCGGCAGCACTCCCAGCGAACAGTGCTTCTGCACGATCTGCGCGACGGCATCGCTCAGATTGCCCAACTCATCAATATTTGCGCCGTAGGCAACCACGGCATTGGCCAGCGCTTTCGGCTGCGTGCCCTTGCCCTGGTTGGTCTGGTTGAAGTAAGGGATCACCTGCGGATACTGCTCGAACATCAGCGGGTAGAAACAGGCCGTGATCTCATCGGCATGCGCCTTGACGGCGGGAACAGTGGCTTTGATTACATCGATAGTGGCGCGGTCAAGCACGGTAATTTCCTCCAGGGTAACGGTTTCTTTGTGGGCCTGCATTCCTCTAATACACATTTCATGCCAACTACCACATCATTGTATTTACTGGCTTTTTTTCGAGTAAGGTCATAATGACCTGCACGCCAGCTATGTTCTTTTGACCTGTAGTAGGTTATTTTGACCGACATGGACCTCCTGCCTTTCATCGATATCGTCGAAGACCTGAACCGCGACCTGACCGCCAGCCAGCGCTACCAGCGAATGCTCGAAGTGTTACATCGCTCACACCGCGAACAGGGCGCCCGCTGTGACGTTATTGCGCTGCTCAAACTCGAGGGCGACGAGTTGCGACCGCTGGCCGTCATCGGCCTGAAGCGTGAGGCGCTCGCCAGGCGGTTCAAAATCCATGAGCATCCGCGCCTGCAAATCATCCTGCAGAACCGCACTGTTACGCGCTTTGAGGCCGACTCGCCGCTGCCAGACCCCTATGACGGGCTGGTGGAAAACACTCGCGAGCAACTGCATGTGCACGACTGCATGGGAAGTGCCATCTATATCGACGATAGACCCTGGGGGGTGCTGACATTGGACGCCCTGTCAGCCAGTGCCTTCGATCACCTGAACCCGATGGAAACACGCGCCAATATCGCGGCAGTCGCCGCCGCCATCAAAACCAGCCAGCACATCGCAGCGCTGGAAACACGTGTCGAGCAACAGCACCAGATTGCACAGCAGCTGATGACAAACGATTTGACACACGACATCATCGGTCGCAGCGCAGCGCTGCAGGCGATGTTCACTGAAATCCAGACCGTCGCTCCAACGGACCTGCCAGTGCTCATTACCGGAGAGACCGGCGTCGGCAAAGAACTGGTCGCGCGCAGCATCCACCGGTCCTCGAAGCGTGCGGCGCAACCGCTAGTGAAAATCAACTGTGCAGCACTGCCGGAGAACATCGTGGAGAGCGAACTGTTTGGTCACCTGCGCGGTTCGTTCTCCGGGGCAACCAGTGATCGCAGTGGCCGCTTCGAACTGGCGGACGGAGGCACTTTGCTGCTGGACGAGGTTGGTGAGCTCCCACTATCAGTACAGGCCAAGTTACTGCGAACACTACAAAGTGGCGAGATACAGCGAATCGGCAGCGACAGTACCATCACGGTAGACGTGCGCATCATCGCCGCGACCAATCGGGATCTGCAGCGTGAAGTCAGAGAGTCGCGGTTTCGCGCCGACCTCTACCATCGCCTCAGCGTCTACCCGCTGCCGGTGCCACCACTGCGCGAACGCGAGCAAGACAGTATTTTACTGGCGGGATACTTCCTGGAAAAAAGCCAGCACCAGCTCGGCGTCTCCAGGCTGCGGCTGACAGCGGACGCCAGCCGTCAACTGGAGCGCTACGACTGGCCGGGCAACGTGCGCGAACTCGAGCACCTGCTGAGTCGCGCTGCATTGAAAGCCATCCGCGAACAGGGTCGCGACAGCCCTATCATCAGTATTGGCCAACACCACCTCAGCCTTCAGGAGACGGTGTCAGACACCATCGCAGCGCCAGTTGCGACAAGCCTGACGCCGGTGTCACCGGCAGTGCCCGACGGCAGCCTGCGGGAACACGTCGATGCGTTTCAGCGCGAGTTGATAAACCGGAAACTGCAACAGTACAGTGGCAATCTGGCGGCGACCGCCCGGGCACTGAAGCTTGATCGCAGCAACCTGGTGCGCACGATGGCACGACTTGGCATCGCCCGACCGTGACTGCCGCTCACGGTTGCAATCCCGCAGCCAGCACGCCACACACAGCCCCCTGGCGATCAGTCACTGCACAGTATTTCCATCTTGCGTCGCGCAAGATCAACCTGCTCTGCCGTGGTCGCTTCCACCAGTTGCTGTTTGGCGTTGTGGCACTCGTTGGCCTCCATCTGGAAGCTGCTCTGCAGTTCTTCCCGCGCCCTGGCAGACGCGGCATCGCAGGCGGTGGACGTCACCCGGCGGACGTTAGTGGTACTGCCGTTTTCCTCCACGACGACGCAGTCACCCTTGATGATCTCGGTCTGGTCGGTGATGACACGAATAGCGTTGCCGTCAGTAGTGAGAATGGTATAAGCCACGCCATTGCGACTACCCTGCGAGACACTGGCAAGCGCACCGCCGGCACCGGCACCGATAATCGTGTTGCGGGCCTTCTTGCTGCTCGACTTGCCGCTGCCAGACAACAGGCCCAGCGCGCCTCCTACCAGTGCCCCCGTCCCAGCCTCCGACTGCAGCGTCACACGCTGAACACTCTCCACGATACCGGTGCTGATCCTCACTGACTGGCCGGCTTTCTGGGCAAAGGTGGGCGTGGTTGCCAGCAGCAGCGGCAACGACATAGCGGCGATAAGATTGGCTTTTATCAAACTCATAATCCTGAACTCCTGTGAGGTCCTAAAATGGTAGAAACGCAGTGCTTTCGTCGGTCGGCTATTAAAATCTGATCGTTTGCCTATGATTGAGGCGCCTGGTATTTTTCCTTGAGCTTTTGCTTCATCGTCTCGCGCATCTCCGCTTTTCTCTGCTCGTAGAGCGTGTACTGCTGCGGATCCAGTACGCCTTTTAGCTCCTCATCCTTGGCTTTATCGTTCTTCCTGAAGGTCATGATCTTTCCAAATTGTGTGCCACTCGTGTCCATTACGGCCTGGGTCTCTTTGGCATACTTGAGATTGATAGCGGAAACCGCGGCAGTGGCTTTCTCATCCAGTGTCAGCTCAGTCTGCATCATTTGCGTGAGCATCTCGGCTCTCTCTTCAGGCGTGGTATTTTTCAATCCCTCCATTTGCGCCATTGCCAGCGTCGGAATAAAAGCTATCAGTGCCAAACCAAAAAACAAACTCGCTATTTTTTTCATACTATTGTCCCGTCTCGTCCACTGAAGGAATGTACTTAGCAAACCGCAAAAATGTACCTGAATGAAGAATCGCCGTAGCGGCAGCCCTGTAGTTAAAACCAGAGGGGCGATGAGATCAAGTGACGCACACCTCGCCACGCGAATAGTCGCGCGTTTCACGGTACACTGCGCGCACTCAACATGGAAATGACAATGCGCACCGTAGAGATCACGAAAGAACCCGTCGAACTGTTCAAGATACTGAAGTTTGAAGGCCTGGTCGCCACCGGCGGCGAGGCCAAACTTGTGATTGCGCAGGGACTGGTCAGCGTCAACGGCGAAACAGAGACCCGCAAGCGCAGGAAAATAGTGTCCGGGGATATTATCGTCTTTGCCGACGACACACTGCAGGTGCGTCTGGCGTAATGGCCAAATCAACGACATCGCGCAGGCCTCCCCGCAAGGTCGCCAGAAGACCACCCCCGCAAAGACTGTGGGGCAAGGACACCTTGACCATTGAGCGTATGAGCGAAGAGGGACGCGGCGTGGCCCGCCGCGAGGGGAAAATCGTTTTTGTCAGTGGCGCGCTCGCGGGGGAGCAAGTCAATGTACAGTGCACCGCAGTAAACAGGGGCTATGACGAGGCGGCGATGATAGCGCGGGTTGCGGATACGGCGCCCAACGCAGATCGCGTGCAGCCGGAGTGTGCGATTTATGCGGCGTGTGGCGGTTGCAGCCTGCAACACTGGTCGATCGAGGCACAGCAACAGCACAAACAGGCCACACTGCTGGCAAAACTGCAGGCCATTGCCCCGCTGCAACTGGAACCGCCAATAGTCAGCCCGCCGGCCGGTTTTCGGCACCGGCTGCGCCTTATGGTCACGCGCGCCGCGGACCGTCGCTATCTGCTGGCGCTGCGCCAGCGCCGGTCCCACGAGGCGGTCAGCGTACAACACTGCACAGTCGCGAACCCGGCCGTCAATGCGCTGTTGAGAGCGCTGCCTGCACAGCTGCTGACCGCTCCCGACCTGCAGGGCCTGCGCGAAATCGAGATCGACGCCGACAGCAATGATCAACTCGGCCTGTGTTTCTATTTTGCGGCAAATCCGGGGGAGAAAGTGCTGGCTGCGCTGCGCACCGCGGTGCTGGTGGACCCTGTGGTGGCGCTGCGCGTGCGCCTCAACGCCCAGCGGAAATCGCGTGGCGAATCGACCCATGATGAACCGGACGATGAGCAGATACAGCCGTGGCAGGAACTGATGGCGCAGGGCGAACTGTGCCTGCGTTCCATGGCGCACACGGGCGACGGCAAACCCGCTGCTGCCGCGCTGGAGTTGCGCTATCAACCGGGCGATTTCACCCAGACGCACTGGCAGGTGAATGCCGCGCTGGTGGCAAGGGCGCTCGACTGGTTGCGCCCTGGCAGTGACGAGATCGCGCTCGATCTTTTCGCCGGCATAGGCAATTTCAGCGTGCCGCTGGCGCGTTGCGCCAACACTGTCCACGCGTTCGAAAGCGACAGCAGCATGACGGCACGCGTCGCAGCCAATGCGCAGCGCAATGGGGTGACCAATGTACGCGCCACGACACGCAACCTGATGGCGGGAGAGGTGGAACTGCCGCGCGCAGACATCGCCATAGTGGACCCGCCCCGGGCCGGTGCAAAGGCCGTATGCGAAGCCCTGGTGCGCGCAAAGGTAAAACGGATCGTCTATGTTTCCTGCCACCCGGCGACGCTGCTTCGGGACGCGCGGATACTGCAACAGTCGGGTTATCGCCTGTGCAAGGCAGCGGCTGTCGATATGTTCCCACACACCGGGCACAGTGAAGCCATCGCCCTGTTCCAGCGCGGCAAATGATACCCGCAATACTGCGAGCAACGCATTCGCGCTAGCGGGTAATTTGCGTCTCCCCGGACCACGCGGTTTTCAGCCGTTCCGACAGATCCTTCGAAACAGAGTAGATTACAGGCACCAGGATCAGGGTGACAAAGGTGGCGAAGAGCACCCCAAAGGAGATCGAGATCGCCATCGGTTTGACAAACTCGGACTGGATCGATGTCTCCATCTGGATCGGCAACAGGCCGAGGAACGTCGTCACCGAGGTCAGGATCACCGCGCGAAACCGCTTCGGCCCCGCCTCTACAACGGCCGAGCGCCAGTCGTGACCCTCATCGATGTGGTGATTGATAAAGTCGACCATCACCAGGCTGTCGTTGACCACGACACCGACCAGGCCAATGATCCCGATAACCGACAGGAAACTGACTTCCTTGCCCAACAGCAGGTGTCCGAGAATAGCCCCGATAATACCAAACGGAATAACCGACATAATCAGCAGCGGCTCAACATAGCTTTTCAGCGGTATCGCCAGTGCGCCGTAAATCATCAACAGCACAATGACAAAACCATACAGCAATGAGGACGATGTTTTCTGCTGCGCCTCAGCCTGCCCGCCAAAGTCGAACTGAATACCGGGGTATTTCGCCAGCAACTCGGGAAGCACCTGTGTCTGCAGCAGGTTGGTCACCTCACCGGGCTCGACCAGCATCTTGTTGATATCGGCCTGCACGGTGACGACACGCTTGCGGTCTATGCGGTTAATGGTACTGAGCCCGGTAGTTTCATGGGCTGTGCCCACCACGGAGAACGGTACTTTGCGACCGTCTGGCAGCCGTATCCACAACCCGTTCAGGCTCTCGACCTGGCTGCGATCCGCAGCCGGCAAACGAACGTAGACCCGCACCTCATTGCGCCCGCGCTGCACACGCTGAATTTCAGCACCAAAGAAGGCCTGGCGCACCTGCCGCGCGAGATCAACATCTCCCAGCCCCAGTGCCTCACCCTCTGCGGTGACCTGTATATCCAACTCGCGGCCACCGGAGTTAAAACTGTCGCTGATATCCTGCACACCGCGCATCTGGGCAAGGGACAGCTTTACATCCCGTGCTGCCAGTCGCAGCATTTCCAGGTCCTGGCCCTGCAATTGCAACTCCAGCGCCGCACCGGACGGCCCTGCCACGGCGTCGACATTGAGTGAGCGAATACCTTCCAGATTGCCCAGTTCCTCCCGCAACCACTGCGCCAGCACCACGGAACTGATGGTGCGCTCCTCACTGGGTACCAGGTCTATATCGACATTGGCACTGATATCACTTTCCGACACCACCAGCAGTTCGCGGATAACATCAACCGAGGTGTCGGCCTCTTTGAGATAGCGCTCGTTCATCGCCAGTGCGGCGGCCTCTATGCGACGTGCATACTCGTGCGTTTTCTCCCACGGCGCACCCTGGGGCATCTCCAGCGTCACGTAAATTTGATCGGACGGCACGTTCGGGAAAAACACATACCGGACCAAACCGGCCGGCATCAGCGCCATCGAGACAATGAACAGCGCGACAAAGACCGCAATCGTGATATAGCGATAATGCAGGCAAAACAGCAGGAAACGGCGATATGGGCCAGACGCGAAATTGCTCAGAGCCGCAGAGAAGCGACCCTGGAATCGCTGGATGGCACCGAGCGCTCCACTGGAACTACTGCCATCAACACGCAGGTGCCGCAGGTGGGCCGGAAGAATCAGCTTGGTCTCAATCAGCGAGAAGAAGATGCAGAGAATCACCACCGGGCCCATATGGGTGCCTACCCGCGCGAAACCCTCTGTCATCAGCATGGTCGGCGTAAACGCGATCATTGTCGTCAACGCGCCGAAAACCGTCGCCGTCGCCACCCGGCGGACACCCCGCAGCACACTGTGCAGCCCCTGGCGCTCCTGCTGCAAATAGGCATAGGCGCTCTCGGCCGTCACAATCCCGTCGTCGACGAGTATGCCCAGCACCAGTATGAACGCGAACACCGACAGCACATTGATAGACACCGGCAGGCCGAGAAAGTATATGGTTGCCAGCGTCGCCAGCACCGCAAACGGCACGCCAACTATCACCCACAGGGCCAGTCTCAGATCGAGAAACAGCGCCAGCGCTATGACCACCAGTATCGCGCCCTGGGCAGCGTTGCGCAGCATCAACTCGATACGGCCACGCAGGATATTACTCTCGTCAACCCAACCGACGATAAAGACGCCGTCTGACAGGCTCGCCTGCTTGGCAGCGATATAGCTGCGCAAGTCATCCGTCATCTGCAACACGTCCTGGTTGCCGACCCTGTCAATAACCAGTGTGATAGCACGTCGACCATTGAGCGTGCTGAGAACCGGTTGATCCTCAAAGCCATCGACAACGCGCGCCACCTCGCCGAGCCTGATGGAGGTGCCATCCGGTCGCGTCAGCAGGTTCAGTGCGGCGAATTCCTCACCGGTATAGGCCTGGGATACCGAGCGCAGCTTGATGGAGCCCTGCTCAGTGCGCATACTGCCTCCCGGCAAATCCCTGGAACGGCTTTTTACTGCGGCCACCACCTGGTCAAAATCGAGGCCGTAGCGCCGCAGATCCTCGGTCGACACCTCTATGGACAACTCATAGTTGCGCTCTCCCAGCACACGGATCTCGCTGATTCCCTCCAGATCGAGAATCTCCTCCCGCACCTGTTCGGTGAGCTGCTTCAGGCCGACCTCGTCGAGGTCACCGTACACGCTTACCCGCATGGCATAGCCGCGACTGATCACTTCCTCGACAATAGGCTCCTCAGCGTCCAGCGGAAAAGCAGGGATGCCATCGACACGGACTTTTGCCTGGTTGAGGGCTTTGGCAATATCACTGCCCACTTCCATTTCCACGGTGACGACACCGACACCCTCCCTCGCCGTGCTGCGAATCTCCTTGATACCGACGATATCGCGCAGCTCTTCCTCGACCTTGAGCAGGATACCCTGCTCGATCTCCTCCGGAGAGCTGCCCGGATAGGGCACCGTCACGGTGAAGGTATCGGTCGGGAAACTGGGAAAGACTTCTTTGCGAATCCCCTGGGCCGCAACCAGCCCGGCGATAACCACGATAATCAGCAACAAATTGGCCGCAATGGGATTGGACGCCATCCATCCGATCGGGCCTTTCTCATTGTCATAGCGCGACTCAACCATTGCTAAGCTCGACTTTCATGCCCTCAAACATCAGGTCCAGCCGCGTGGAAACCACCAGGTCGCCAGGCTCCAGGCCACCGTTTATCACCACGGTACCCCCCGCCCGGTGCACCACATTCACCCGCTTTCGGCGCAGTGCCCCGTCCGCAAACACAAACACCGAATCATCGGCGTGCAGCACTGAACTGGGCAATCGCACCGCGGAGCTGACCGGCTCACCGGGCAGTGTCGCCTCGACGAACAGACCCAGCGGCAACCTGTGCGAGTGAATGCTGGTGTCGTAAGGTGCCTGCACTTCGACGATCACCGGGATGACGCGGGATGCCTGGTCGACACGCGCTTCGATGCGCTGCAATGTCGCCTGCCACTGCTGCTGTCGCTCACCGATTTGCGCGCTGAGCAGCACCGGAGCGCCCATCGAGGACTCAAGAAATCCGGCCTCTGCGGGTGTCACTGGCAAGGTCACCTCAGCTGTATCGCTGCTGAGCAATCGCGCCACCGGTTGCCCGGTGCTGACAAACTGCCCGAACTCCACCAGCTGCTTGTCGATCACCGCATTAAACGGTGCTTTTATCTCTGTGTAAGCCAGATCCTGCTCCGCTTTGACGATACGCTGGCGGGCGGCCTCAATATTCAGCTCGCCCTCGCCGATCGCGGCCTGGCGCTTCAGCGCCCGGGCGTCAGCCAGTGCGATATTGGCGGTGGCAAGCGCTGCCTTGGCCTGAGCCAGTGCCAGCTGATAGTTGACCGGGTCAATACGCAGCAAGACCGTGCCTGCCTCGACCATTGCACCGGGTTGGAATTCGGACGCTACCCAGTCGATTCTTCCGGTTACCTCGCTCGCCAATTCCAGTTCATAGCGGGACGTCACATTGCCGTGGGCCACAATGGAGATGGGCACCTGGGCAAGCGTCACCTCGATGGCTTGCACATGTGGCAGCGGTTCGACGGCACCACTGGGCTTCAGCTCCTCACGTGAGCCGACCATGACCATTGCCAGGATGCCTGCCACGGCAACAATCCCCAGCGGAATCATCAGCTTCATCGCTTTTCTGAACATTCAAACTCTCTCGATCGAGGTGGTAAAACAGTCGTTGGCGTCAATGGCCGGGCGTATCTTACATCACAACCGCAGCCGCGGGCCGTTAAAAACCTGACGCGGGGTGCCGGGGCAGGTACCGGGATATTCACTCGGGCCTGCATGCCGCACAGGCCTAGTGTCGATGGAATACGCTATAGGCGTCTCTCTCCAGCTGTTCGCGGTGCTCCGGGTGCGCTATCGCGATCAACGCCGAAGCCCGCTGGCGCAGATTCTTGCCGTACAGGTAGGCGACGCCGTATTCGGTGACCACATAGTGCACATGCGCCCTGCTGGTGGTGACGCTGGCACCCGGCTTGAGCTGCGCAACAATGCGCGACTGACCCCGGCTGGTGACGGAATTCAGTGCAATGATAGGCTTGCCCCCTTCCGACAGAGCGGCACCGCGGATGAAATCAACCTGCCCGCCCACGCCTGAGTACTGCCTGCTGCCAAGTGAGTCCGCACAGACCTGGCCGGTGATATCCACTTCCAGTGCGCTGTTGATCGCAGTCACCTTCGGATTGGTGCGGATGACCGAGGTATCATTGACGTAGGAAATATCCCGCATCTCAATCATCGGGTTGTCATCGACAAAATCGTACAGCGCCCGCGAACCAATACAAAACCCGCTGACGATTTTGCCCCACTGACGCGTCTTGTTGCGGCCGTTCAATGCCCCGCACTCAACCAGGGCCATCACGCCGTCGGAAAACATCTCACTGTGCATGCCCAAATTGCGATGCCCATGCAATGCCCTCAGGGCCGCATCGGGGACGCCGCCTATACCTGTTTGCAGGGTCGCACCATCTTCAACCAGGCCCGCGATATAATGCCCGATCTTCTCATCTGTGAGAGTCGGGGTCGGCGGCGGTATCTCAAAAATCGGCTGGTTACACTCGACCAGCGCATCGATCGCCGAGACGTGGATGATGCCATTGCCATGCACCCTCGGCATGTTCTCGTTCACCTGGGCGATCACATGCTTTGCCGTCTCGATCGCGGCATTGGTAATATCGACCGAAACCCCGACCGAGCAGTAACCGTGCTTGTCGGGTGGACTGACCTGAACCATCGCGACATCGAGGGGCATAATGCCAGTGCGAAACAGTTTCGGGATTTCGCTCAGGAACACGGGGACATAGCTGGCCATACCATTGGCAACCGCCTCACGGGTATTGGCGCCGACAAAAAAAGTATTCAGATGAAACACGCCCTCGTAACGCTGGTCCAGATAGGGGGCGGAACCCTCGGTGTGAATGCTCACCAGTTCGACTGCGCGCAATTCATCGCCGCGCGCGGTCATCGCATCCACCAGCAACTGCGGCGTGGCGGCAGCGCTGTGCAGAAACACACGCTCACCGGATTGTATATTCTGCACCGCTTCAGCCGCGGTGACGTAGTTCAGGCTGGTCATCGAACACGCTTCTATTACTGTAGTGAACCGGCTGGTAACAACGGGACTGTAGCGGAACAGTGTTGTGACTGTCCAATTACAGTACGCCCCGGTGCGTGATACAGATCATCCCCATGCCATCGGGTCGTTTCTAATTGCGCGGTTTCTCGTTGGCCATTGCCGACTCGGTGTCACTGCGGCGAGTTGTTTCATCGCCACTGCGGGCGCCGACCAGAAAGTAATCAGCGGTGTAGGCATCAAGTATCTCGCCCGAGCTGTCGAGAAGCCAGCGCATCGCCAGGCGACGGGGAACTCGCACGCGCTCAACGCGAAGACGCGTGCCGAAGACGCTATCCCAGAACGGTGTTGTCACACCCTGTGCCAGGCGCGGATCGGCGAAATGGTGCGCGAAATGATTCTTGCGCCGCCAGCGTCCGTAGCGATTGCGAGGCGGGTGAGTATGGGCGCGCCGATGCAGGATTTCGTAAAGTATGTACATTGCGACAAAACCGAGCGTGAAGGCGGCGCCGGACGCCACGCCGACAAAAGCCGACGACAGCGGCAACACGATGGCGATGGCGACGACAGCAGCCGCGGCCTTCTGTCTCGCGGGGGCGAAGTAATCGGCCTGGGCGTGGTGACGTCGATGCTCCTTCGCCCCTGGCCCGCGCGCCGAGCGGCCATGGAAAACGAAGCGGTGGAGCATGTACTCAACGAGAGTCCACCCGATTGCACCCAGTAAAAAAGCACCTGAGATTTCGAGCATAATATTGCCTCCGGTGCCAGCAGTGTAAACCCTGCCCTGTATTCGCGCCATACCGCATCCGGCGTCTCCAGGGATCGCATATTGATGGCAGTTTCGTTATAAAGTATGCCCCTGAACCGGCATCTGTCATCTATGGAGCATTGATGAAAACAACTGGCGCACGTTTTGAAGAACCTCCCGTCACCTATGACATGGACGGCAAACACCACTCAACAGTGACCAATGATGTATGTGAGAAGATCGATGCAGATCACTACCTCATCGACGGCGAGCGCATCGGCTTTCCGGTTGTGGTTGCCGATGCGTCAATGTTGATGAACGCCTACCTGGTCGACGCTAAAGTCGCGCAGGAGATCATCAGCGACAGCGGTTTTCGGGTGCTGGAGCTCTACCCCGGCAAAGCCCTGCTGCAATTGTTGTTCGTGGACTACCGGGACAATGAACTGGGCGATTACAACGAGGGCGCGATTATCTTTCCTGTCATCACGCCGGGTGAGCGCAAGCCATTCCCGTTCTTCGGGGCGCTAAAGCGCATGATCAGCGGGAGTGTCGGCAACTTTGTCTATCGTATGCCGGTCGACCAGGCGTTCACCACTCACGCTGGCCGCTTTATCTGGGGGTTTCCGAAGTGGGTGTCCCGTATCGACATCGAGTTTGGTGACAAGCGCGCGCACGGCAGCTTTATCGACGAGGGCGAGTTGGTGTACAGCATCGCGGCCAAAACCGGCGGCACAGCCACTGCGAAGGAACAGCGCGCCGCATCACTGGCAATCCGCGATAACAAAGCGTGGAAAACCTATGGCACCAGTGCCGGCAGCGGCGTGACGTTTGCGCTCGGCGGAGAAATGCCAACCATCGGCGATCGCCACCCGCTGGCGCTGGAGTTGCGCGCACTCGGGCTGCCGAAGAAACCGCTGTTCAGCGTATCGATCAAAAACGCGGCGATGAGCTTTGCGGGACCGGAGTCAACCGAGATAGGGCAGCCGTTCCGCTAGCACCGGGCCCAGTGCGACTCGAGTCAGTGTGAGGGCGGCGTCTGTTCGCTCAAAAAGCTTATTCGCTCTTCAGACGCAGCCCTCACACTGACTCGGGTTACCGCAGGCGAGGTGCTGTTCGCAGGCCCAGCGTCAGGCCGGATTTTCGGAGAATACCGGCCAGAAATCGACGATCTTGCCCTGATCATAGACCGCAATATCCCCGAACTGCAGAAACACAAACTCACTTTGCGTGGGGCGCAGGAAGACCCAGTCATCCGGTTGCAGCGAAATACTCCGCGACCCGTTTAACATCTCCTGGTTGGTGGAGCGCCCGAACAGCGAGTTGTTGAGCAGGCCCTGCGGGGATTCCGGTATGGCTTTCCAGTAGCCACCGTAGGTAAAAAATGTCCGCGCCCTGTTCGGGTTCCACGCCGATTGCAAGCCGCCCAGGTCAATGCCGGGGATCTCCAGCGTGTCAAGCGCCTTTAGCACGGGTGTGGCGATATAGGAGGCGGCCTTGTGATCTGCCAGCGTCGGGATATCAAAGTCGGTGGGTTTGACCAGGCAGGAACCGGCAGACAGTTCATTGAACGGGTACTCGCCGCGATCGTACAGCTGGTAGGTCGGGCTGCCGCCAGCATTCAGGATGACATCCTGCGGCCAGGCGTCACCGAGGTAATCTTTCGCCAGATCAGCATAGTGCCGATAGAGTGACACCACCTCATCCCGATAGTCCAGCGGATCGCCGACCGGCATTTTCACGATATGCGGCTCGTAACCCATCAAGCCGCAGAATTGCAAATACGGTGATGCCTGTATTTGCCCGAGCATGGTGACCAGTTGTTCATCGCTGCGCACGCCACCCCGATGCAACCCTACGTCGAGTTCAATACACACCGGCATCTGCTGCTCCAGTTCGCTCGCCAGCGTCGCGTACTGGGCAACGCGCTCCGGCGTATCGAGCAACCAGCGCAACTGGCGTTGTGGATCGAACGCGCCACCGGGAAACTGGCGATAGAAGTTGCGCGCTGCAGCCACCGGCATCGGTTTGCCCAACAGGATATCGGCCTGCGGGAACTGCACTGCCACTTGATTGATGAATGGCTGGTGGAACAGCATCAAGCGGTTACTGCCGGTAACCTGCATGACCGTCTCCAACAGTGGCAGGGACGGTAGCGACTTGGCCACCACACGGTAGGCAAAACGACCGTTGATATGCGACATCAATGTGTGGATATTCGCTTCCAGCAACGGTTTATCCAGCACCAGCGTGGGCCTGGCCTGCCCGACACCATCCAGTGCGGAACTGATCGCATCAAAATACTCGGAGTGATCCTGCCCCTTGTCGCGGGGGCGCAGCACAGCGGCAAGGCCGAGCGTTGTGGCCACACCACCGAGCAAAAGTGTACGACGCTTCATGTCCTGCCCTCGGTGCGGTCTAGCCGAACAAACTGGCCAGATAGGGGTTGAGGAATCGGCCACCCGGATCCATGGATCTGCGCAGCTGAGTAAAATCATCCCAGCGCGGGTACAGCTTCTGGAAGTCCTTTCGCTGTAGCGTATTGATCTTGCCCCAGTGCGGGCGACCGTTGTACTTGCGGAATATCGGTTCGATGGTGGCGAAATAGGGCCGGTAGTCTTCCTCGAAATAACGGTGTACCGCGATCGAGCACGTTTCGCGCTGGTGGAATGGGCTCAACCAGATGTCATCGCCCTTGATGTAGCGCACCTCGATCGGGAAGAACACCTCCGGGTGTTTTGCTTCCAGCGCAGTGCGGATTTCACGCAATGCCGGCAGGCCGTGTTCGCGCGGCAGGTGATATTCCATCTCGTTAAAACGGACATTGCGCTCACTGGCGTAGTTTTTCCAGGAGCTCTCTACCGTCACTTCATCGCTGAGGGTTTTGACAACACTGCTGAGGATAAGCTCGCGAAGCCTCGGTGAGCCATCCAGCCAGTCGCGCGCCAGTTTCAGGTCGTGCACGGAATCATTACTGTCGATTTTCTCAGTGGAACCCACAGGCTCCTCTGTGAAGTCGTGTGTATCGGTAAAGCCCATGCCTGAATAGGGAATATAGTAGAACTCAAAATTGCGGTGTTGATCGGCCATGCTATCGGCGATCTCGAGTATTTCATCGAACTCGCGCCACACTGTTTCCCTGCGCAAGCGATAGGGCGCCATATTCTGCAGCCTGACCTGCGTGATGATACCCAGCGCACCCATGGACACTTTCGCGGCCTGGAACACATCGGGATTCCTTTTTGCATCGCAGTCCACCAGGTCGCCGCGGGCATCCACCAGCTGTAAACCCTCGATAAAGGTCGACATGCAACCAATGCCGACACCCGTACCGTGGGTCGCGGTAGAGAGGCAACCCGCCAGCGTCTGCTCATCGATATCCGGCATATTGATCATCGCCTGCCCGACATCTTCCAGCGGCTGGCCGACATCCCCGAGCCGGCTGCCTGCCCACAGTGTGGCCTGCAAGCTTTTTGCATCGTGATTGACGAGGCCACTCATACGTGACAGCGAAACGATGGTGCCATCGGTGGGCACAAGCGGGGTAAATGAGTGACCTGCGCCCACCGCGCGCACTGTGCCTTTGGCCGACGCGATCAGTTCCTGCAATTCAGCGACAGTGGCAGGCGCACTGCGCGCGGCGGGCTCGCACTTCTGCGATCCGGACCAGTTGCGCCAGGGAATGGTTCGCACCTTGCCGGTGTCGGCGGCCGCCAGCGCCCGCCAAGGCATGGCCTGGCTGCCCACTGCAGCCGCCACCAGGGCACCCAGTACACTGCGACGCTTAATCACTGGCTGCTGCCGGCGTTGCCATGAACTGGATAAGGGCTTCAAACTGCCTGGCGTCACAATCCATGCACAGGCCAAACGGGGGCATGCCACCAAAGCCATTGATTACGCTGTTCACCATCGCATCCATCCCCTTGGCCATACGCGGTGTCCAGGTTGACGCATCACCGGTGAGGGGGGCACCTGTAGCGGCGACCGTGTGGCAACTCCTGCAACTGCGGGCGTAGATAGCGGCGATCTCCGGATCCTGCGGCACCAGTTTCCGACTTGCCGCCTCTATCTCTGGTGAACTGTAAGAGGAGGGCCGGCCGCAGCCCGAGAGCAAAACTGCCGCGATAAACAGAAGAATTGTTGTGGGTTTCATGGACGGACTTCTCGCACTCGCTAATATACTAGTTATCGCTATTATAATAACGGCCCTGATCGCGGTCCGTCAATGGCACTATTGCCCTCGCCGGCAGCTCAGCCAGCAGGCCGGGTGGCCGCAGGCCCCGCGATCGACATCGCTTTCTGGTAAGCAGGGCGGGCCGACACGCGCTCTACATAGGCCCTGGTGTTCGGCAAGCTGTCATCAATCGCGCGCGCCCCCAGCATGGCCAGTGACGTCAGGTTAAACATCGACATGATATCGGCGCAACTGAATTGCGGGCCACCGAGATAGTCCGACTCGCCCAGTCGCTGCTCCAGCGCCGCGTAGATGCCGTCTTCACGTCGCTGCGTGGTGGCCATCATCGGGTTCTGTGCATCCGGGGTAGTGCCGGTGGACTGAAACGCCAGTTTGATAAAGAGTGTCGATTGCAGGTTGTTGTTGAACTGCATCCAGAACAGGTAGTGCGGATAATCGGGCTCATCGGGCTTGACCGATAACGCACCGCCGCCATGACGCTGTGAAATATACTCGACAATGGCCGTGGACTCGGCCATCACCAGGTCACCGTCAGTGATTATGGGCGCCGTTCCCGCCGGGTGCAGGGCGCGGTACTCGGGCGGGGCCAGGAAATCCTCTCCGCGGTCATACCATTTCAGCTCGTAAGGCAGGTTGAGTTCTTCCATCAACCAGACAACGCGGTCGGATTGTGAAACGCCGAGGTGGTGAACAGTGATCATGATCGTCTCCGATTCTTTTACGGCCCACCAATGTGATGGATTCTCTCACATTGGTCAATCGATACCTGCCCGCGCCGGGC
>TARA_R110002072_G_scaffold13135_8_pt1 | contig 19768 bp, 12 predicted proteins | sample TARA_R110002072 | Tara Oceans TARA_R110002072 (sample SAMEA4397118) | marine metagenome | biome: Polar Biome; feature: [SRF] surface water layer (ENVO:00010504); material: water (ENVO:00002006), including particulate matter (ENVO:01000060) such as... | depth 5 m | reverse complement strand
AGCCCCGCCGCACTTATAGTTGCTAATGACCGCTGGGGTGCACGCCTTGATGTGGTCAACTCCGGGAGCCGATAACCGGTATTCAAGCGAGTCGGGTCAATACTAACCTTCGAAGCCGGGGCAGCGTAGCCACGTTCGCGGTCGAATGCCGACGACCAAAGGGCCACCGGGAACTCAAACACCATGATATGCCAATTCGATAGCCGACCGGTTCCCGGTTTCCCGGCGTTACGGGAGAATTTAGTGGATCACTGAGGATTTCTGGATTTGAGCGGCACAATCGTGCCCGACGTACCTGCTAGATTGGCGGCAATTATCGATGCCACACTCGTTGCGGCAGCTTTTACAGGATCATCGGCAAGGTGTGCATATCGCGCCGTCGTCGCAGGTGAGGCGTGGCCCAAAATCTTTCCGATGATGGGCAAGCCCAGTCCGCCACTTGCGCCCACGCTTGCAAAGCTGTGGCGGAGGTCGTGTAGACGCACGTCTGGCAGAATCGCGAGTTTTCGCGCTCTCAGCCAGATTTTCATGATGCCCTGATAGTGTCCGTCGCCGCCGCTCGCCGGAAAGGCATACGGGCTGGATTCCAGACGGGGGTAGTTTGCGAGAATTTCCAATGCAGGCGGAGCCAGCGGGATAATTTTCGCGCCGGTCTTTGAATCCTTCAATTCAATCATGGCCCGGTCGAAGTCGACTTCCGCCCAGCAAAGCCCTTCGATTTCTCCACGTCGCGCACCTGTCAGCGCGAGCAAGCGGATAATCGCAATGGCATGAGAATTAGCGCCTTGTTCCTCCAATGCTCTCAAGGCATCCCCAAGGCGGCCCAGTTCAGACGGAGACAGGAAGCGCCTGCGCTTTTCCTCTCGAAACTTCTTGATGCGGCGGCAGATGGTTGAGCCGTTGGGCAGAATTCCCCATTCCTCAGCCTGTGCAAGCATGTGGGAGACAAGCGCGAGGCACCTGTTGGCCGCATAGGGAGAATCCTTCATGCTCAGATGGAACCGGACAATGTCGTCGCGCGTGATGTCCTTCAGCTTGGTCGTTTTCCCTCGCGCAAGTTTGGGTAGAACGTGATTGTCCAGATTGCGCCGGGTCTCAAGCGCCGTGCTGGGCTTGTTGTGGGCGTCCACATGATCTTCCAAATAGCGCTTTGCAAACTCGCCAAGCGTGACCGCCTCTTTATGTTCGCGCCGCGCCAGGGCCGGATCATCGCCAGACTCGACCCGGCCAAGAATTCTGAGCGCTTCTTTCCTCGCCCTGTCGGGTGTCCAGACCTCGCCAGCTGCGCCATTGGGCACGATCGCTCCATGGCGGCCAATCGTGTACCAGCGCTGGCGACCATTCTGACGGAATTTGAGGACATAGGTCTTTGTGCCCTTAGCCGTCGTGCGAAGCCCAAACCTCGGGATGCTGGAATCCCACAGCATGGTACCGGGTTTGGCGGCATCAACGGTTCGCTTTGATAGATTGGTCATGGCGCACTCACTGGTGGTTTTGTAAAAAGCTACCGAAAAGCTACCATGAAATCGGATTCGGAGGGAATCCTCGTATTTCCACAGGATAGAAGAAGTGCTGTATTATAGTGCTATAGAGCGGGTCATGGTTCTTGATGCGCCCCAGACGCGCAGACTACGAATCTGGGGGTCAGAGGTTCGAATCCTTTCGGGCGCGCCATTCTTTTCAATAGGTTAAGTTGATTTTAGTTTACGGCGATTTTGCTCGCGGAACCACAGCGGAACCACGGGTGCGCGCCAGTTTTCAAATTCAGGTTCGATGCCCAGAAGAGCCCATCGAACGCCGCCCGCCAGCCGCCCGCCGCGTGTTCATGGGTCAAGACTTGGGTTGACTGCACCGCGAATTCGGGCGTTCAACAAGCCATGAAATCCGACTCGCAGATACCCCTTTCGGTGGTCGACCTATTCGCTGGTTGCGGCGGGCTGTCACTTGGGATGGAAAACGCCGGTTTCACGCCGGTCTTCGTCAACGAACTTAATCCCGATGCCATGGCGACCTACCTCGCGAATCGTCGACATACGGTCGGTGGAAAGCCATTTGCAGACCAAGAACATCTCAGGTGTAACGACGCGAACGAGCTTCAGGGCGAACGCCTAGAGAAGATGGTTTCGGACCTGCGAGAGCTCGGCCTCAGGTTTCCCGAGTTGGAAGAGGCGAGCCATGGTCGCGGCGAGGGTACCCTCGATCTCTTGACGGGAGGTCCTCCTTGCCAAGGGTATTCTGGCATCGGGCATCGCCGGTCCTACGCCGTCGACAAAAAAGACCTACCATCGAACCAGCTCTATGGCAGGATGGCGAAGATCATCCGACGGCTGCGTCCTCGGATTTTCCTCTTCGAAAACGTCCGCGGGATACTGACATCAAAGTGGACGCAAGACGGAGGAGACCAGATCTGGCCGGACATCTGGGGTGAGTTCCAGAGAATTCCCGGATACCACGTGCGCTACACGCTCGTTAGGGCGTCGGACTATGGAGTCCCTCAGAACCGCCCACGTGTCCTTCTCGTCGGGATACGAGAAGACATCGCCGAATCAAGCACGATCATCGATCTAGAGGCGGATGAAGAGGACGCAGTCAATTGTGGCTTCCTGCCGGTTGGCGACCCGTCCGTGGTACCAGACATCGAGGAACTACTTAGTGACCTCGTCGATCCACGCGTTGTTCATATCCTCATGAGCCAAGCTTTTCCAAAAGGCAAATTCGAGACGACGAAGTACCCTACGCCGCCAAGAACCCCGGTTCAAAGAAGACTGCGCGAAGCCCCCCTTGGGCACGAGGGATACCTCGATGAACTTACCGATCACGAGTATTCCAAGCATTCAGCCCGAATCGTCGAAAAATTTGGGTACATGATTGAATTTGGGGAAATACCTGCCGAGGCGAAGACCAAGAAGTTTGCTCAACGCGTCCTTCCGAGATCTTGGGGTAATGTAAGGCCTATGATTACGGCCGCGTCATTGCCCGATGATTATGTTCACTATTGCCAGCCACGAAGTTTGACCGTGCGCGAATGGGCGAGGTTGCAGCTCTTTCCGGACTGGTACAGCTTCAAGGGAAAACGTACGACGGGCGGCATTCGTCGGGCAGGCAATCCGAAGGAAGGGATATTTTACCGGGAAGCTCCGAAGTATACGCAGATTGGAAATGCCGTTCCCGTCGGAATGGCTGAGCGTGTGGGTCTTCACTTCAAGCTCATCCTTAAGAGCGCGCGATTAAGTTTCCGGACCGACCAAGTTGCAGTTGGCGAGATGATGCGCGTTCGTCATGACGCGAGCCGCTAGGTGCGTCGGCCAAAGAAGAACCTGGGGTGTGTTTGAATCGTGCTTTGGATAACCTTGCTGCGTGCAATGGATTGCGCAATGAAACCCAGATTCGGCCAGACGCCGACACGATTCTATTTCTTTGAGGTTGATGCCGAAACCGAATTGAGATCAGTCTTAAGAACGAGAAGTCCATGCCCTCGCGCGACCCTTTGACGAAAGGCGAGAAGCGCAAGCTCTCGCGCCTTAGGTCTGACTTGCTCGCGTGGGCGAGCACGAATGGAAGGTCATTTCCCTGGCGGTCCAAGGAGGCTGGCGACTACGAGATGATCGTAGCAGAGGTCCTGCTGCAACGCACGACGGCCACCGCCGTCGCTAACTTCTTCGATGCCTTCACCGAGAAATACCCGGGGTGGAATGACCTCGCGGCGGCGCATACTGCTGACCTCGAGCAATTCCTGCGACCCCTAGGACTCTGGCGGCGGCGTTCAGTTTCGCTCCTCGGTATCGCGCATTACGCATCAGTGCATGGAGGTCAGTTTCCCGAAATTGCCGAGGAGCACCGCGATATCCCGGCGGTCGGGCAGTACGTCTCGAACGCGATCCTGATGTTCCAACACAGCCAGGCCAAGCCACTTCTCGACGTTAACATGGCGCGCGTCATCGAGCGGTTTATCCGGCATCGCCGCTTGGCGGACATTCGCCACGACCCCTGGCTCCGGGAGGCAGCCGCGTGGCTCGTACGTAGCGGGGATTCTTCCGAAGTTAACTGGGCCGTATTGGATTTTGCCGCGCTCGTCTGCAGGTCGCGAACCCCGAGGTGTCTCACGTGTCCGGTGCGAACTAGGTGCACTTACTTTCGCTCAATACAGCAGAGTGTTTCCACTCCACGCCGGAAAGTTTTGCGTTGACCAATCTACGTTTTGCGACATTGCTCTCCCGTGATGCCATCAAGTGCTGACAGCGGTCTAGCTAGAGATTCGGCAGAATAGATCTCCTTCTCTCCGCGATTGTTACACGATGATTTTATTGTCAAAATTTCCTCGGCAAAACCGAATATCATGGACGCTCGTCGTTACATGGTGCACGTATAAGTAATCTCTTTGTTGGGGGGAGGGGGTAATTGTCTGAGCTCGTTGGGTATAGGGACGTGAACGACGCGTTGAACGAGGCCATATTCGGTGGCCGGTTCGAGGGTCGCCCCGTCTATCTCACGCTCGGGGCGATCGGGCGCAAGATCGTGGCGGCGCGAACTGGCTTGCCTATGGAAAACCTCTCGGACCAGGTGGCGACCTCGGCATCGTCGATATTCGAGCGCAAGGGAAACCCTTACACGCCCGCAGTCACCATGCTTAAGAGTTGGCTAGAGCGAGGAGCTCTGGAGCCTCCCCCGTTCACCGGGGCCCTCTTTTGCCTCGCCCACGCCGCGGAGCTCATGGACGACAGCGAGGACACCACGGCGGGTAACTACTACGACCGCCTCGAACAGGTCGTTGACCAACCCCGCGAGCGTTTTCAGAAGTATACGAAAGAGGTCGTTGCCCTCTGGCAAGGCCTCAACGACTGGCTCGAACGAACTGGCTATAGTTTCGGTCGGCCGACGGCGATCCCCTTTGACGGGGCCTGGGTCTATGTGGGTTACGCCATGTCGCAGGCCGTCGTCCGCGCCGCGGACCGGAAACGTTTCGTGCAGGTGTTCGACCGTTACGGGTTCGTCCCCGGGGAAACGCTAAGCGAGCGTGATATCACGCCGTACATCGAGACCTGGTTGTCAACGGCCTCTGCACCGGGCCGCCTAAAGCGACGGTGGGCACAAGCTATGTTGCGTCCCCGGATCGCCGAGGCAGCCCTCGACGCGCTGCGAGAGTGGGACGGCCAATCGACAAGGACCGAGAAGGGCCAGCCGCCGGAAACCCGCCTGTCGATCGCCGCGGTACTCGCGGGGTTTCCCTTGCGGTTTTCCCTACAGCTCGGGCTCCAGCGCGAACTGGCCACGCCTATCGAGGGCCTAAAACGGGTAGGGGGTGACCCCGGGGAGTCGGCGTTTGCCCTCTCGAACACGATGTCAGGGGAATTCGCGTCGCTCTCTCCATCGTCCGCGATCAACGCATCACGGGTCTTGCGTCACGGGGCCAGTTTTACTGCCCCCGAGGGTAATCGCTATCCCTATTACCCAAGGGACGTTATCCCGTTCGTGCAAGCTTCGACGGGCGGACTTTGGCGCGAGGTCAACCGCGCGAGATTCGGCGAGCGTCACCTGGTGTTGGTTCGCGACGACGCTAACACCCGGTCGAACGTCGAGGCGATCATCGAAGAGGTCGCGCAAGCCAGCAGGTGCACCGTGGCCACGTCTAGCGACTTGGTGGGCCTGCCAGCCGGCTGGGTCCTCTACCGCGACGTCGTCATCGAGAAAAGCGCGCAGGGTACTTACCCGGACCAGGTCGCCGTCCTTGACCCGCTCGACGATAGCAGCGCGATTATCCTCGAGGGCGGGCTGCGTCTCGGCGAGGGTATCTGGCATTCCAAGGTACCTCCGACGGCACGCCTCGTCGGACCCGATGGTGACATGTTGCTCGAGGTCTTTCCCGATATCCCGGGAGAGCGATCCGCGCCATTGCAGGTGGCGCGTTCGAGCGAAGCGGGATGCCGGCTCGCGATCGACCCGTCAAAACTCGTTGGAGCCTCTGCACTCTCCATCGCCGGGAAGGCGCGCGGTAAGCGCGTGCCCTCGCAGCGGCTCGTCCTGCGCTCGGCCACTCAGCCCAGGCCCCCTGTTCTCCTCGACGGGCGACATGGCAAGAGCGGTTACGCGGACGTGTTTTCCGCGGGCGATCTCGACGGCGATAGAACGGAAGGCATCGTTGCCACGGGCTTCGCGGTTTCACGAGGAGAGGCCACGGGATTGTCCGCGAGTCTCGGGACTTGGACGGACCTCGTCTTCGTCGCAGAGCCGGCGAGCGATCGAGATGACGAGGGCGTCGACGCGCTCGATAGCGGTGTCGCGGCCACGCCGGTTTCAGCCGAGGCGAGCACGCGTCACGTCCATGTCTGGCAATGCGAGACGTTCGACGGCATGCGGTCTCGAACTGCACCCATGTTCATGGAATGCAACGCATGTGGAAGCGCCATGGTCGCGCGAAACCGGGGGCGCCAACGTCCACGCACGCGGGCTGCCCAGTCCTCGATCCCGGTCTTCAGGCCGACCGAGTCGCGGCCGACTTCGCTCGATTCCAGGTCCATTGACCTCGCCTTGGACGGCCTTTGCTACCTCGGCCGGGGCAGCTGGGCGCGCTTCGATGCCATCGCCTCCACGTTCACGGAAGAAGCTTTCGAAGTCCGACAGCTTGCCGCGACGCTCTGTGAGCTCGGCTTCATCGACCTCGAGCTTTACCCTGGCTCGGCCCGGGTGAAGTCCTGGTCGGTCTGTCCTCCTCAATTGGTCACCCTCGCGGACCAAGCGGCGTTACTCACCGGTTTTCGCTGCGAGTCCCTCGTGGACGGTCTCAGGGCCTCAGTCGAAAGCCTTGGTGGCCAGCTCAAGAGTGAACCTGGTCTTGGACAACCGTCGACGGTCCGCGTACTCGGCCTCGCGGTCCCTGACTTGCGGGGCTGCGTCGACGGGCTCCGGGACCCGCTTGGCCGCGAGGTCGACGTCATCGAGGACGCTCCCCGCACCATCCTGGCGGCCTGTCTTGGCTTCCCGGGCCTGCGGTCTAGCCTGCGCCCCCTGCAGGTCGGCAAGGTGACTGGCCTCCAGTATTTCAAGCCGCGGACTGCACGGTGGTCACATGTCGAGCGGGTCAGCGCTCCGGGTGCCTATCGCTTCGAGGCGCATGGTCGGACCTATTGCTTGGTCGACGAGGATGGCCAGGCCTACTCGGGCTCCTACCAGCTCGTGAAAACCATCGCGGTGCGCCAAGCTGGGTGCCGCCTGCACGACTATCGCGAAGACACCCGTTCCTTCGTCTCGGTTCCAGGTGCCGAGCCGCCGGCCCTCCTCGCGCGTGCGCTCGCGGGGTGCTCGGGCAGACGGCCGATTCGCGAGGGTGGATTCATCGTCTATACCGAAGTCCCAGCGGACGTGGCGGAAACTACAATGGACCTGTTGTACTCTGGAGATTCCGAGAAATGACGAGCGAACCCGGCAGTTCCAACCACGGCTTGGGGAAGAATCCCTTGACGGTCCATGCCCATGTCAAGGAAGCCTACCGGCGTTACTATGACAGCGCCTTCTGGCTACGCGACGCGAAGTTGCTGGCAGAACGCCGTTCCCTGCTCGAACAACACGGCACAATGACGCAGGAGCCGTTGCTCGAGGCGGTGCCGGTCTACCCGTCGGTCAAGGCAATTGACGAGGCCTGCAAGGAGGCCGGGCTTGGGGCTTTTGCCACGGAGCACCTCGGGACGGTCGTGTTCGGGTCAGGGCCGGGGATCAAGCTCCGCGACCACCAGGCAAAGTCATTGGTCTACGCGCTCTCTGGCGACGAGGAGGGACGAAAGAACGTCGTCGTCACGTCCGGCACTGGCTCGGGCAAGACCGAGAGTTTCCTCTTACCGCTCATCGCGCGCCTGCTCGACGAACGTGCCTCGGCGCGCTCGCCGGGGGAATTGAATCCGTGGTGGGAGAAGGACCTCGGGCGGAACGACAGGACTTGGAAGCCTGCGCGCCTCGACGGGGTCGGGTCTGTTGAGCCGGCGGTGCGTGCGCTCGTCATGTACCCGACGAACGCGCTCGTCGAGGACCAGGTCGTGCGGCTTCGGAAGGCCGCTGTCCGTGCCGCGGCCATCCACGGCAAGCCCCTGTTCTACTTCGGCCGTTATACCGGTTCGACATGGGGCGGCACGACCGACGTCTCCGGCGCACTGGACGCGAGCACACGTGGCACCATCAACAAGGTCGCCGGGCAGGTTCGAAAGATCGAGCGCGAACGGCGCGAGCTCGAACAGGCCATGTCGGAGCGAGGAGAGTCTAGCGATTCGATCGCCGAGGTTCTCGGACAGGTCCATGACCCGCGGTGCGGTGAGCTCCTGACACGCTGGGACATGATCTGGGGATTGCCCGACATCCTGATCACCAACACGAGCATGCTCAATGTCATGCTCATGCGCCGCGAAGAAGAAAACCTCTTCGCCAAGACTCGCGAGTGGCTCGATAACGACCCGGATGCCGTGTTCTCGCTGGTCGTCGACGAGCTCCACAGCTACAGGGGCACGCAAGGCACCGAGGTCGCGCTCGTCGTACGTAACCTCCTCGACCGGCTCGGGCTCGAAGCGGACTCGCCGAAGCTGCGCTGTATCGCGACAAGCGCATCTCTCGATGGCGAGGAAGGCCGAAACTACCTCGAGGAGTTCTTTGGAACGCGGGGCAACTCGTTCACGATCATGCCGGGAAGCCCCTCGACGCCGAGCGCGGAACTTCCACTCGAGCCGGGCAAGGTGGACGCGCTGGTAGCGGCAGCTGTATCCGCGGACGAGGACGCGTTGAAGGAAGCCGCGAGTTCTCTTGGTTGCCGCGACGTCCTGGCCGCTGCGTGCCTCGAGGCCGGGAAGGGGAGTGACAGCATTTCGCGTCCAGCAGCGCTGTCCCGAGTGAAGGAAACCCTTCTCGGTGCCAATGCGCCCGGCCAGGCTTTCGACGCGTTCATGGCCGCTGCTGCCGTCGAAACGGGCGGGACTTGGGAAAAGCCCAAGCCGACATTCCGCTCCCACATGTTCTTCCGGCAAGTCCAAGGCATGTGGGCCTGTTCGAACCCCGAATGCACCGAGGTCGATCCAGCGTTTGCCTACGAGGGCCGCACGGTCGGGCGTCTCTTCCGGGTCCCGTCGACGAAGTGCGGATGCGGGGGGCAGGTGCTCGAGCTCCTCTACTGCTATGACTGCGGCGAGGCCTTTCTCGGGGGCTACATCGTCCCCACGCCGCCCGAGATGGCGGTCGACGCCGTCGGGGCCTTCCTGGAATCGACCCCGCCGGAAACCGGGTCTGCAAAACAGGCGATGGTCTACGAACGCCGCCAGTCGGAGTTCCGCTGGTACTGGCCAGGAGGCAAGGTCCCCGCCGGCAATGCGAGCTGGACGCATACCAACCCTGCTACGAACAAGGGCGAGCGCTTCGTGTTCGCGGCGGCCAGCTGGGACCCGGGCCTTGGGTTCCTTTCCGCGGCCTTCGACCTGGACAGTGCGACCGGGGTCTTTTTCCCGTCCTCGGCATCGGACGTGGCGGCCCTGCCGGAAAAATGCCCCCGGTGCGACTCCTCCAAGCGACAAGCCGACCTCAAGGGGTTCTTCGAGGGACGGGTCGAGAGCCCGATACGGGGACTTCGGACCGGTCTCAACGCGACCACCCAGCTCGTGGGGTCCCGGACGCTCGACGCCGTGCAAGAGGGCAAGAAGCCCGAGAAGATGATCGCCTTCACCGACAGCCGGGACGACGCTGCTGACCTCGCGGCCGGGCTCGAGCTCAACCAGTTCCGCGACCTCGTTCGGCAAGTCCTCTTCAGGACGCTGGCGGCCAAGGGTGGCGTGACCAGCGACCGTCTCGTCGCGGCACTCAAGGCCACGAAAACCCAGGAGCCCCACGATGACAGCGAGGCCCTTGAAGCCATCGAGGCGTTAACGTCTGAAAAGGGACCGCTCTGGCAGGCCGTCCGCTTGTCGAGCGTCGGTCAAGCGGACGACGACGAAATCGCGGTCCTTCTCCGTCACGATGCAGAGGTGAGGGGCGGGTCGGCCTCTTGGCCGAAAGTCCTCGCGAGCGTCGAGCGGACCTTGCTCGAGCGCGGGATCAACCCGGCCGGTCCCGAGGCCTCACGGCAGTATTTCGCCAAACATCCCTGGTGGAAGTATTTCGACCCCCCGGCCCCGGGAGCCTGGACGTCGCTTGAACGCAACGAAGCGACCGATGCCGAGAGGCGTCAGGTCCTTGATCTCTTGTCAGCCCACGTGGCCAACACGGTCTTCGACTTCGGCGGCCGGGACCCGGAATCGATCTGCGTGGCCTACCTGTCCGTGCCGGGTGTCCACGGCGCGAAAGTCGGGTGCGGGGACGAGGACGCCCGCGAGGTCCTCGCGAACACCTTGCGTATCCTCGGGAGAAAGGGCCGCTACGAGGGGAGCAACTGGACGATCGCATCCGAGAACGCCCCGAGGGCACTCATCGATTATTTTGAGCGAGTGGCACCTCGGCTTAATACCGATGCCGTGAGCCTCGCCGAGCGCGTGAAGTCATGTCTCGTTGGAAAGTCCGTCATGCCGGACACGTGGTTTCTTCGAACGAAGGACCGCGCTGGCCTTTCTCTCGAGCTCATGTCGATCGAGGAAGGCGAGGCGAAACGCTGCGATGGTTGCGGGCTCGTTTCCGCGAACGCGAAGCTAGGTACGTGTACGACCGAGGCCTGTGCATCGCCGGGATTCGTCGAGCTCGAGGCCGGGGAACAAGACTACTATAGCTGGGTCGCGCAGTCCGAACCGAGGCGCATGTCGGTCGAGGAGCTCACCGGGCAAACCAAGCCGATTTCCGCCCAACGCGAACGGCAGCGAAGGTTTCGCGGCGATGCCTTCGTCTCGGGAGAGCACGCGCTCGTGCACGAGCTCGACGTCCTGAGCGTTACCACCACGATGGAAGTCGGGGTCGATATCGGTTCCTTGCGCCTCGTGATGATGGCGAACATGCCCCCGCAGAGGTTCAACTACCAGCAGCGCGTTGGCCGGGCGGGCCGCGCCGGCCAAGCGTTTTCCTATGCCTTGACCATCTCCCGGGGAGCCGCCCACGACGACTACTACTTCAATAACCCGGGGCGCATGACGGGGGACGTCCCGCCCCAGCCCTATCTCGACCTCTCGCGTCCCGAGATCATCAAGCGCGTGGTCGCGGCCGAGTGCTTGCGCCGCGCGTTTGCGTCGCTTCCCGAGCCTCCCGAGAGGGGGCCCGACAGCAACCACGGGGCCTTTGGAGCCGTGGCCGACTGGAAAGCCAAGCACCTGGGCCCGGTATCGCGATGGCTCGAGGAGAGTCCTGAGACTGGCCAAGTGACCCAGCGCCTGACGGCCTACACCCGGCTCGCGCCCGGGGAAGCCGAGGCGATCGAGGCCTTTGCGAGGCGCGGTCTCAGCGACCTCGTCACGAGCGTGGTCGAGGACCCGCGTTTCGTCCAGGAGGAACTGAGCCACCGCCTCGCCGTCGCGGGCGTCTTGCCGATGTTCGGTTTCCCGACGCAGGTCCGGACCCTCTTTTCCGATCGCGTGTACCAGGGAGCGAAAGCCGAGGACCTTGTCTTGAGCGACCGTCCGCTTGACCACGCGGTCTGGGCATTTTCACCCGGCGCGGAAATCCCGAAAGACAAGCAGCTCCACACGTGCTGCGGGTTCATCGTCAAGCGCGACGGATACAAGGGCGTCCAGAACGAGGAGAATCCCCTCGGCCCCCGCCTCTATTTCTCGAGTTGCACCAACGAAGACTGTGGTTCGCTTTCACTCCTCCAGCGTGGGGAGGCAAGCGAGGTCGCGGAGGCCTGTCCGGTCTGCTCACAGCCTTCTGAGATCATCCCGGTCTTCCAGCCGCGAGGTTTCATGGCGTTCTGGAAAGCCCGTGACAACACCGGTCAAAGGCAACGCGGTAGGGCCCTCCCTCCGCCGGTGCTCGCTTTCGAACCGCGCTTTGAAGGCAGCCGAGACCAGCCCGCCGCCCGCGTCGCCGTCGGAGAGGGGCCCGTGGCCGTCGTGAACACGAATGGCGGCCAGCGCTTCACCTTCCGTAAGCAGGACCCGAACATGGTCGTGGTCACGGACGGAGAATACCGCGATGACACGATCACGAAGCTGCTGGAGGAGAAGTCACCCGAGCTCATCGAGCGCGGGGCGATCGGCGCGGTCTTTTCCACGGACGTGCTCAGCCTCCAGGTCCACGGCGAAGGTGGTTTCGGAAATAACGGGGTCATCGAGACCACTGGGCGGCAGCCGTCGGCGCGACCGGCCCTCGCGTCCTTCGCGGAGCTCTTGAAGCTGGCGTCGGCGACCTATCTCGACGTGTCTCCCGACGAGTTCCGCGTGGGGCGCCAGTCCTGTCTCTCGGAGAACGGTATACGAACCGAGCAAGTCTTCCTCGCCGATGCCCTGGCCAATGGCGCCGGGTACGCGCGGAGGATCGCTGAACCCGAACACATGCGACGTGCCCTCGAGGAGTTCTACGAGACCGCAGGCACCAAGTGGGAAGCCGAGGCCCATGCCGGTGACTGCGACCGGTCATGTCCAGACTGCCTTCGCAACTACTCTAACCGGTTCCACCACGGCCTCCTCGACTGGCGCCTCGCCCTCGACGTCCGCGACATCGTCGTCGGTGACCTGTTCACCATGGACCGGTGGCATGGCTTGATGGGCCGGGCGGCAGGACATTTCCAGGACTTCTGTTCCAAGGCCGGGCTCTCGACTTTCGTCGAGGAGCTGGAGGGATTGACCTGCATCGTGCGCGACGACGAACGCTTTGCCCTCGTCCTTGGCCACCCGCTCTGGCACACCGTCGAGGGGCTCGAGCAAAAAACCCAGCGCCAGGCCCGGGCGATGCTGGCGGCGAACTACGCAGGGATCGGACATGCCTATGTCGATGTCCGTGATTTCGCGATCCACCCCGCGAAATACTTCGTCCGGCTTCGGGGCGAGCAAGTGATAGCGTGATCGAGATCGTTGGCCACGAGGGAAGCGCGGAGTACGCCGCGGCGCTGGCGATCAGGCAAGCGTTGGCCAGTCTTTGGCCGGGCCTCGAGGAGACTCCCGCCGAGGAAGACCACGTCAGGATCGCTGCCAATGCCAAGCTTTCCGGGTTCAAGGTCAGCGACGTCGATGTCATCGTCGTCGGGCGACTGCGTCCCGGGCGGTACTTCGTCCCAAGTCGGGCGGTGAAAGACAGCGACGGGAACGTCGTCAACGAGAAGATCGAGGTCCGCTCGTTTGCCGTAGCGATCGAGGAAAAGTCCCACGATCCATCGGGGGTCCGTATCGCGGGCGACGCGGTGACGGTTCGCTACACCAAGAACGGGCGCACCGAGTGGAAGAGCGCGACCGACCAGAACGTCGACCAGGTCCATGCCGTGCAAGGCTACCTCGCCAATGGCGGGGCGAAGTCTGTCTGGGTGTATCGCGCGCTCGTCATGTCAGGTCTCGACCGGGTGCGATCTGCCGTGGCGCTCTCCCGGGGTTTTACCGGCCGCGACTTCTTTACCGCCCTCGTCAGCGTCAATGGACCAAGGCACCTCGGGCGCGGGTACGTCGTGAGCTCGTTTAGGGGCGACGAGGCCGAGATTGCCCTCGGGGCCTCGGTATTCGAGGAAACCGTTCCAACCGGGCTCGACCGCAAGCGGATGGACCGGATCGCTGCGCGTTCCGAGCTGGCCAGCCGCCTAGCGGGCGAGATCGGCACAAAGCGTGTTCACCTGCGCGGTCATGGAGGAACGGGTAAGACCGTGCTCCTCCTCCAAGCCGCGTTCTCGGCGTACGAGGAATACGACAAGCGCGTGCTCGTGCTCACCTATAACCACGCGCTCGCGGCCGATATCCAGCGCCTCCTCGCCATGATGCACGTTCCCTCGGGGCCGGGCGGTGGCGGCATCGAGGTCCGGACCGTGATGTCGTTTACCTACTCCTGGCTCGGGAAGCTCGGGCTCCTCGCCGACGAGGAAGAGCTCTCCGGGGAACGTTACCGGGAACTCTGCGAGGAGGCCCTCGAGTACATCGCGAGCGGCACGATCGGGCCTGCCGACATCGAGTCGATCAAGGACGAGAACTGGAACGAGTTCGAGTACGATGCGATACTCGTCGACGAGGCCCAAGACTGGCCGCAGGCAGAGGCTGGCCTCCTTTGCAGTTGCTTCGGAGCGGACAAGGTCTCGCTCGCCGATGGCCGCGAGCAGTATGTCCGGGGCGAGCCGACGAACTGGAAGCGGGGTGTCACGAAGGCGGAGGAACTCGAGCTCGTCCCGCTCCAGCGTGCCCTGCGGATGAAATCGAACTTGGCGCGCTTTGCCAACGCTGTCGCAGAGACGTCGGGCTTGAGGTGGTCGGTCGAGGACAACGACAAGGCCGGCGGGGGCGAGGTCATCATCTCCCTGCGCCCCTACGCCGAGACCCCCGACCTCTGGAAGAAGGTGTTCGAGTCGGGGCGCTCGCGTGGCAACAAGAAGCTTGACCTCCTTCACTGCGTCCCGCCGTCGACGGTTTCCGGTGCGGACAACCCGCGAAGCCGGCTGGCGGATGCCTTCCGCGCTGCTGGAGAACAGGCCTGGGACGGCGTGTCCCCTTTCGTCCGCCGCGACTTTCCCCGCTCCGTCGATTGCTTGCGGGTCGTCCAGTACCAGTCCTGCCGCGGACTGGAAGGGTGGGTGACCGTGCTCGATGGCCTCGACGAGTTCTGGGAGGCCAAGCGCGTAGAACGCCTTCGTATTCACCCGGGGCCTGACGCGGGAGGCCGCTCCGCGGAGGAACTCGCGGGGGAATTTGCCTGGAGGTGGGTGATGATCGCGCTCACGCGCCCAATCGACACGCTGGTGATCACCCTGCGTGACCCCGGCTCCATCCCGGGGAAAGTGATCATGTCCGTTGCTGGTCGTCACCGCGACTTCGCGCGCGAAGTGTAAACGAGGGAGATGTCCGGCCCCGGGACTTCAACGGGTCAACTTTCTTCGAACCTGCAGGTCTATTGGCAGACGCCGCGTGAATTCCATGGAGGTCTTGGTGACAAGGGAAGAGCTATACGAGCGGGCTTGGTCGAAGCCGATGCCAACGATTGCCGCCGGACTCGGGGTATCCGGGTCTTACCTCGCGCGGGTCTGCGACCAGCTCGGCGTGCCACGTCCCCAGCTTGGCTACTGGGCAAAGCACGCCGTTGGAAAGGTTCCCCCTGCCACGCCCCTGCCGAGCGCCGTCCCGGGCCAACCCGACGTGTGGGGACCCGGCCAAGTACCCGTGGCGCGAACACACATCGCCTTGCTTCTGAAAAGCCATCAGAAACCACAATGACGCAGGAAATAAGCACTTTGAATTCAATTGAAAGCTGAAAGTCATCGCTGTGAACACGATACTCGAAACCTAAAAGCTTGCTGTCATAGTTCGATCCAATCTGAAAATGTATCGATATATATTTTATCGAAACCAGCCGCTTTTAATGAATGGCCCACGAGGAATGCGGCAAACTCTGCTGCAGCACGATGAGCTTGCAGGTGCCCGTCTGATCGTTGAGCCAACGCAGATAGGCCACTGCACCAATGATCTTGATGATCAACTTTCAGCTTTGGTCGCATTTCACCCCAGCGCTGTTTTCTGAGGGCGATCTCGCGCTCGTCACCGCGAGCGAGATCGTCGTCATAGGATTCATATCTTTGTATTGTCTTTGATTGGAGTGACCTCCGGGTCAAATGTTTGGCGGGCGATAAGTCACCCTTTCGAGTCTTTAGGGTCACATTTTCTGTTGATCCAGCGCGAGCACGTTTGACCCCCGGGTCAGGTTTTCCCAAAGGTGAAGGTATGATCTCCCGGTCAAGTTTACTTGATGCCAATGGAACCCAATCGTCAGATTCTGGCGAAGCAACTCGACCTCCCTTGGGCGAAGGCACATCGACTCCACTCGCAATAACCTCAAAATGAAGCTGATACCCGCGCCTGCGGTGGTTTTTTACCGAGACCAACATTGTGATATAGCCGAGAAACTCCAATCTTTTTAGATATCGATTGACGGTCTCGATTCTCATGTTTGTCGCTTTTGCGAGTGTCTCTTGACCAGGAAACGCCAGTCCAAAGTCGTCCGCATAGTGGGCAATGCAAATCAGGAGCAACCTCGCGCCACGAGTGAGCTCGCGATTGGCCATGACGTATTTTTGAGCACGAAGACCCACAATGGCACTCAATACTCAGACGTGCTGGCGAAGCCTTGGCGTTCCAGCCAGACGATGACGTCGCCCCAGCGGTAGCGAACCGTGCGGCCAATCTTGATGAAGGTCGGACCGTCGCCGGACATCCGGCGTTTTGCCCATGACGAGACGCTCGTGAGTGTCCGCTGAGCTACTTGTCTTGTGTCGACGTATTCGCTTGGGTCGAAGCGCTTCGCTTCGGCAATGAGTGGGTGGTCTGTAGCATCGTCCATCATCTTTCCTCCATCTGGTGAATCGATGGGGAACGATGATCATCTCTGGCGTTTCATTTCTAAGCCCGTTTGGGAATTATTTTTGTCCCCTAACGGGCTTAAAGGTTTGCAATTCTTGCTGGACTGGCTGTTTAGATAGTCTTTGACGGATGGACCGAAGCGAATAAGTTTTGCCAGTTGATTGGGTCAGCGCACTGACAACCGTGTGAGCAAACAGGATCATCGGGCTGACGCGGTCTGGATCGCTTTCATCCCATGTCATCGAGTATTCGCGTTGCAAGATCTGGCACCATACGGTGCACGCGCCTATGCATAGATCGTCCAGACCTGGCGTCGCTCTTTTTGTTGGTGGATTGGCCTTTGGTTCGAATGGTACGAGAGCTTCAAGTTGCTTCATGGAGGACCGACGAAGCCATTTTAGAAGGTCGACAAAAAATTCTGTTTTGTAGCCGGGAGCCAAGAAAAGCCTCAGCTCAGGGTGGTCAATTGAAAAATGCGCTATGGCGTCGTCAGCGATGACATTACCGTCCTGCTCTGGAAAAGCCCTCAATGTAACTATTAACTTGGAGGTCGATGCGGCCAGGTTTTCGAGGTGTTTTCTTTCCACGCTAGGCGAGGGTTTCCCGGCGGTGTGTTGCACATATTTGAACCAGCCAAAATGACCATCCAGCTCCTCAAGAGCGACTTGTATCGCCTCTTCTTTTTCTGCGCATTCAGTTTCAAGAAATTCAATTATGAGGCTCGCGCGCTCATCGGGCATTAAATCAGTTGTAAATCGACCAGTCATTTCAGCCCTCCCAGTTGCTTCGCCAGAGACTCCGCTGCTGTTGCCGCGGCAGCATGAACTGCGTCATCCACCAAATGCGCATATCTCTGCGTGGTTTGATGCTGGGTGTGCCCTAGCATTTTTCCGATCATCGGCAGCGACGCACCCGACGCTGCTGCCATGCTGGCAAAAGTATGCCGCAGATCGTGGATCCGAACATTGGGGAGGCCCGCTTCCTTGCGGATACGCAGCCAGACCTTGGTGAGCCCCTGGAAGTGCCTCCCGCCCTTCATCGCCGGAAAGACCCATTTCTCGTCGAGCTTCGGTATATCGCGAAGGATGCTTTCACCGCTGGGGGGTAGAAAGATTGTCTTCGCCCCAGTCTTGCTGTCTTTCTTGTTGATGAGGTGATTGTCAAAATCGATCTCGGACCATTCGAGTGCGATGATCTCGCCCTTGCGGGCCCCCGTGAAAACCAAGAGCCGGATAATCGCAATACCGAACGCATTCTCACCATCAGATTCGAGACCGTCCAGCGTTGACCCAAGTCGCTTAACTTCCTCGAGGGACAGGAATCGCTGCCGGGGTCGTTCTTTGTATTTTTCGATGCCGTAGCAGGGATTCGTCCGATCTTCACGCAGGCCCCAGCGCTCAGCCAGATTGAACATCTTCGAAAGAAGCGACAGATGCCGGTTGGCGGTTGAAGGCGTCTTGTGGCGGCTCGTATGGAATCGCTCGATGTCGGATCGGGTTATCTCGGCCACCGCGCGATTTGCGAAAGCGGGCAGCAGCACGCGATCCAGCATGCGCTTGTCTTCCGTCGCAGAGGACAGTTTCTTCTTTGGAAAGGCATGGTCTCGGAGATAGCGATCGGCCAAATCGGCAAAAGTCGCTTGTTGCCGTTTCTCCTTGCGTTCCCCCGAAGGATCTTCACCTTGAGAGATCTCGGTCAGCAGGCGCAAAGCTTCCTTGCGCGCGCTTTCCGGTGTCCAAGGCGATCCTTGCCGACCAATCGTATATTTTCGTTGTCGCGCCGATTTGCCGGATCCGATCCGGTATTTGATGAGATATGACTTCCGCCCTGACGACGAAATGCGGACGCCGAATCCGATCAGCCGGTCATCCCAGACATAGTATTCGGCCTCGCCTGCCTGGAGAGAATCGATGCTGGATTTTGTGAGGCGCATGTTGATGGCTCAGGATGCGATGTTGGTTCCGCGGAACCACAGCGGAACCAACTTAATGAAAGCAGGAGCAATCAGTGGGAATTACGGAATCGGTCTAAACGTCAACATTTGTTATCATTTTCCACTTCAGGGACAAATGAGGAATCTCGGTAACCCACAGTTTTTTAGTCTACGAATCTGGGGGTCAGAGGTTCGAATCCTTTTGGGCGCGCCATTTCTTTCAATTAACATTTTCCCTTTCACCAAAGTTCGCTTTCTCTCAAAGAAACTGTTGAGCTTTCGGTTCAGGTCTCGTTCAGCAAGTGCACATTTAGGTGCTCTGCGACATTTGATCGGGGAGGTGATTATGTATTGTCGGTATAAGAGCAGTATTGGTCTTTGCGGATTCATGTTGGTCTGGATGCTTCCTGAAGCATCCCAAGCGGATTGGCGCGATTTTGTGCCTGGTCCTGTGGAAGCCGTGGTCGATCAGGGTGCGGCCCGCATTCATGAGATTGGCGACACCGTTGAAGAACGAACAGGCGTCGATGTCGATATCCACGACGATGTCGAACATCTATTCGACGAACTTGTCCAAGACTCAGTTGAAGATGGTATCGACGAGCTCACCCGTGCCGGAGATTCCACTGCTGAGGAAATCTGCGATAGTTTAGGCTTTGAACATGGTCGTAACTGTACTGTAGGAGGCGGCATGGCGTCCACCGGCCGGGGCGATGCGCGACATGAAGGGGCACAATACTTATTGGAGTTTGGCTTGGTTAATTCAGAGGGCGTGCCTGTTGAGAAGCCGCCACCAATTTTTTCAATTGAATTGATAGGGCATGTAGGAAATATAATTTCAATTGTCGCGATAGATAGTGACACAAGCGACAACAATAATCGGACAGTAGCAAGCAATTCTAGTATTGTTCACGGTTATACGTTAAACACAATAGAGCATTGGGCCTCTATAGTTGGATTTGTTATTCAATCTAATGAATTTATGTCTGATATGCGCGAGATATCTCATTCAATTCCATATCTTCAGTCTCAACCATATGACATTTATTTCGTGTCGGGCCGTTATCATGGATTGCGATCAAACGGTGAGCCGCAGTTGCTTCCTCACGGTGCAGAAAGTGTTGGGACCGTAATCATTGAAGGTCGGAAGTTTGACCCGGAACTTCATTCGTTAGACGAGACCGGCATGATTGTTTTGCCGCGACCAGCAGCTCCGCCAGATGCATGAGAATCTTCGATTAGATCAATCGAGTATTCTTTGCGGTCCTAAGCGGTAAAAAACCCCAGCCCACTCTCCACCGCCACGGCGAGGCCCGTGGTGATGACGAGGCCGGCGAAGAGCCAGGTGAGGAGTTGCCGGCGGGAGGCGAGGTAGCGTCCAGCCCAGCTGCCGACCAGGCCGCCCAGTGCGCCGCCA
>TARA_R110002072_G_scaffold302503_2_pt1 | contig 19780 bp, 14 predicted proteins | sample TARA_R110002072 | Tara Oceans TARA_R110002072 (sample SAMEA4397118) | marine metagenome | biome: Polar Biome; feature: [SRF] surface water layer (ENVO:00010504); material: water (ENVO:00002006), including particulate matter (ENVO:01000060) such as... | depth 5 m | reverse complement strand
CGGTGACAGCCTTTTTGCCACCAACACGCAACTCGTCAGTTCTGCGCGCTTGCTCGGGGTCCCAATGCCCGGGTCCTACGATTCGGGGCCTACGATTCGGGGCCTACGATTCGCGTCCTACGATTCGAGGACCCAATACTCGGGGCCCAATACTCGGGTCGCCACAACTCGGGTCCCCATTCTCGGGGCCATCCCCATAACTCGGGGACCCATACTTGGTGCCTACAAGGCGGCGTCCGCTACTCAGGATCCGTCAGGCGGAACACGACCTCGATGTCGGTTTGGCTCTCGACCGGCACGCCGCCGCGCGTCGCTGGCGTGAACTGCCACTTGCGCGCGGCTTCGACGGCGGCGCGATTGAAGCCGTCGTAACGCGACCATTCGATCACGTTCACTCCCTTGACGGAGCCCTTGACGTCGATCGTAACGCGCACCGTCACTTGACCCTCGCGCGACAATCGCCGCTCCTTCTTCGGGTATGGCGGCGGCTTGTTGTCCGAGCGCTGCGCTTCAACGTATTCCTGTGACACGGAAGCGGCCTGTGGCTGCACGGCTGGCTTCGCCACTTCCGGGGCCTGTTCGGTCTCGGCGGGCTTTGATTCGGGTGGCTTCGGCAACACGCGGTCCGTGGTCGCCCGGCGCATCATGTCCGAAGGCGATGGGGTCAGTCGCTCGGCCGGGAAGACCGATTCGACAACCTTCTCAGGCTCCGGCAGCTCCGTCACCTCAAGTTCTTGCACGGGCGTGGTCTCGACCGGCTCTTCTGACGTAACATCTAACTCTGGAACTACTTGCACCGGAGATGCAACCGAGGCGACCTGCTGCTGGATCTCGATCTGCGCAACTGGCGGCATCGGCCGAGAGGCTCCGCACGCACCGAACCCGATCGCTGCGGTAATCACAGCGCCGTGAACAGCCAGGGAGAGGATGAACCAGGAAGTACGCACGTGCGGGGCGCCAAACGATACCCGAACTTGATCGGTTCATCAGAGTGGAACTTCGCCACCGAGGCCCGAGTCCGGTGCTACCGCAGTTGACCAGCGCTGCAGGCAGTACAGGTTACCAGCGCCGCGGGCAGTGCAAATTACCGCGCCGCCGCCGCCGACATGCCTCGAATCAGACGACTCACCCACAAGCCACAACCGCCCCTCCCACACAGAAGACCCGCGCAATACTGGCCGACCGCGCGATCCGCCGCCAAGATGGCGCCATGCTGGCGATCGCCAATCTGCGCAAGACCTACGGCAGCTTCGTCGCCCTCGACGGACTCGACCTCACCATCCAACCCGGTGAGATCCTCGCCCTGCTCGGCCCGAACGGCGCCGGCAAGTCCACCACCGTCAAATGCCTGGTCGGCCTGCTCAAGCCGGACACTGGCTCGGTGCTGATCGATGGTGTCGACGCGATCGGCGACACCTCCGCGCGCCGCCTGATCGGCTACCTGCCCGAAGTTGCACGACTGCACGAGACGCTGACGCCGTGGGAGTTCCTGCTGCTCAAGGGTCGCTTGTTCGATCTCGACGACGACGTCGTCAAGGAACGCGGCCTGCGATCGCTGGAAGGCTTCGGCATCGGCGATCGCAAGGACGAACCGATGGTCGCGTTTAGCAAGGGCATGCTGCAGAAGGTTTCGATCTCGGCGGCTCTGCTCACCGAACCCAAACTGCTGGTCTTTGACGAACCACTGTCGGGCCTCGACGTCACCACGACGCTGATCGTCAAGCAGTTGATGCACGAGTTCGCAGCCCGTGGTGGCGCGGTGCTGCACTGTAGCCACATGCTGGACGTCGTCGAAAACACCGCGCATCGCATTGCCGTTCTCGACAAGGGCAAGCTGCTCGCATGTGGCACTGCTGCTGACCTGCGCACGCAGGCGGGCGCCGGCGCCGACGAACATCTCGATGACGTGTTCCGTTCGCTAGTGCAAGCCAGCGACCCGGCGGCCGCCGCGAAAGCGATCCTCGGCTAGCAGGCGATTCAACGACGCTGGTGCTCTGCTGGCACCCACGCCCACTCCGGGCGCAAGCCATAGGCACCCGGTTGGTAGTCGCGCAGATACTTGCGCAACAACACCGTCGCCGCGGGGTGAGCGAGCAACGCGACCGGTTGCTCGCGGTGCGCTAGCAGATGGAGTCGCCGCCACAACCGATCCCGGGCGACCGCGTCGAGTTCCAAGCGCGCCGCCGAGGCCAACGCGTCGGCCTGCTCGTGCTGCCAGCCACCTGGATTGCTGCGGCCTTCGCTGTGCAAGAACCGGTAGGGATCCCCCGAAGCGTCAAACCACTGCAGCACGAGAGCCCCGTGCCATTCGCCGCGCTTCTGTTCGGTGACAAAGCCGGTCAGTTCTCGCGGTCGCACGTCTAGAACCACTCCGGCAGCGTGAAGCGAATTGCGCAGCAGTTCTGTGATTCGCCGCAACGATTCGCTGCCTTGCAACGCCAGCAGAGTCATGCGCAGTGGCTTGCCCTTCTCCGGGTCGAAGCCAGCAATGCGCAACAACTGGCGTGCGGCTACCGGGTCGAACTCAGCCGCAGCCTCAACCGGATAGGACGGCGAACCAGGCTTGGCGTGGGCAACGGCAGCTTGCGCACCACCACCAAGCATCGCAACGATATCTTGGCGAGGCACGAGCATCGACAACGCCTGGCGCACCCGAACGTCATCGAACGGCGCCCGCCGGCAGTTCCAGACGACTCGATACACACCCAACTGCGGGTAGTCGTAGACGTGCTTGTCGCATTGCTCGGCCAACGACTCGTGCGCGGCAAGCAACGCATCGAGGTCCGAACCGGAATACCAATCGACTTCGCCGCGTAGAAGCGCGTTGCGAGCGCCGGCCTGGTCGCGAAACAACAACCTCATCGCACGGAAGTTCCAAGTGCCGGGACGAACCTGTCGGCGCCAACTCGACTCGTTGCGAACCAGCACCAGACTCTGACGGCGACGCCAGTTGCTGGCACCACGATCATCGTTGTGCAGTTCATAAGGCCCCGTGCCAGGTCCCGACTCGAGGTTCACTTGATCCAGAAGTTGGGCGAATCGCGGCGATTCGATCGCCGGCATCGCTTCGTCGCTGACCAGGCGGCGAGCAACCCGGTCCTCAAAGAACGTGCGGCTAGCAACCAGCCAGCCTTCTCCGACTGCGGCTACGTTGGCGAAGTAGCGCTTACGGAAGTGTACTCGCAAGCGCCGTTCGGCCACCACGTCGACGGCTCGCACCCGCGCGAACGCGGCGCCCACAAACCCGAGCGGCAAGTGACCAGCCTTCGCCAGCTCCCATCCGAACATGACATCCCGCATGGTCACGGGCGTCCCGTCGCTGAACACAAGCCCATCCCGCAGTTCGAAGATGCAGCTCAGTCCATCGGCGGCAACTTCGTGGCTCGCAGCCAGCGCATTGCGTAACGCACCGGTCCGTGCGTCGCGATCCAACAAGGAATCGTGAGTGACTCCGAGCACCAGACTCTGCGCAACGGCACCCTGCGCGGTCAATGGATTGACGTCGGCGGGCTCTTCGACAGCACTTGTATAGACATGGCCCTGCGGCCGACCACCGAGCGTTTGCGGCATGACGTCCGACGACGCCTGCGAGCCGCGGGGTTCCCCCTGCCACGCGAACACCGCGATGAAAAACACCGCCGTGACGACAACCGCGAGCAACAGCAACAGCACACCAAGATGGGTTCGCATGACAGCGGCGCCATCATGCCATAGCCACAAGCCGTCCCAGGCGCGCGATCGGAGGATCAGTCGCCCGCAATCCTGACAGCCGCGTAGCAATCCCGAGCACATCCCAGCCAGGCCAGATCCGGCACGGACGTTGCCTACCGGTCCCCTGTCATGCGCAAACTCTCTCTACCTGGCGTTCTCATTTCGCTTTCGCTCGCCGCTTGCAGCGGTGCCTCAAGCACTTCGAATGCATCCGCAGCCCCCAACACGCCGGCCGAAGTGCTCGTGGTAGTCGAAACTCGCGCGGGCTCGGACGCGCTCGTGCAGTTCCAGCTCGCGGGTGCCACGCTCGAAGGTCCGGCCGGTCAGCAAACCGACAATCTTCTGCCAGCCAGCACCGTTCTGACTGTCGGCGACCCCACCGGCGAGCCCTTCGGACTGCGCCTCAACCCGACGCCAAGCGGCAACTACATCGCACTGCACCTGATCCTGGTGCCGGACAGCGGCATCGTGATTTCGCCCGACGGCACATCGCAGTCAGTAACGAGCCCGATCGACGTCCGCATTCCAATTTCCGAAGGCCTGCAACACGACCAGCAGTCGGCTAGTTGGCTCGTCGTTGGACATGACTCGGCACCGCTGAGTTCGGTGCTACTGGGTGGCCAGCCAGGATCTCTCATCTGGACCCCCACCATGACCGGTCGCCTCGACGGAGCGAACGTGCAGCTCGGCGAGTTGCGCTTCCCCGTTTCCAACCAGAACGCGATTGCCGCAACCGCCGCAACCATCGGCGATGCGACCATCGAACTCGGCACTTCTCCGGCCTGCATCTTCGAGGACGAAACGGCAACACCCTATGCCTCGCAAGCAGCCTTCGTAGCGGCGCTATCGATCGATGATGACTTGGTCGCAACCGGTGATCTACATCGCAACGGCCGTATTGAAGCAACCCGCATCAGGCGATCTTCAGGCAGCAACGAGGTGCGCCTGATCGGAACGATCTTGTCGATCGATGCGGCGACGTCCAGCTTTACGATGCAGGTGATGGCGACCCGACAGAACGGCAATCAGGTGCAATTGGCGACGCCCGAAACCGCCATCATTCGCGCCGCGAATGCCATCATCGAGCTGTCTAGCAGCACACAGGCCAGCTTCGCCACTCTGATGGCGGGGCAGTCGGTCAAGGTCAAGTGGCTCAGCAAGTCACTCAGCCAGTCACCGAGCAATGGCACCCCACAATACATCGCCCGTGAGGTAGAACTTCTGAGCGGTAGCAACACGGCGATTCACCCTGAGTGGGAAGCGCGAGTACAATCCGTGGACTTGGCGAACCAAGTGATCGTGGTCGTTCCGCGCAACAACGACCTCATCCTGATCAATGGCGTATCGGTCAACCAAGCTGAAGTGCTGGTAAGCAACACAACCATGATTGAGCGCCGCGAGAACCAAGGCGGCTCCAACTCGTCGATCACCTTGGCACAAATCCAACCAGGCACAGATCGCATCTGGATCCGCGGCACGGTGGTCGGCTCGGCCCTGATCTCCGCCACCAGGGTCCGGGTTCGCGAAGATTGATGGAGTCGGCTGGCTCGCTACTGGCACAGTTGTCGCGCTCGCTGGAGCTGGTCGACGAGTACCGCGGCGGCCAAGGTCGAACGCTGCGCGCCCGGGACGCCACCGGCGCCGACCTGATCGTCAAGGTTCTGCCAATCGGCGAACACCCTGCCGAAGCCTCGATCGCCGCCTCGGTACTTCATCCGGCGATTCCAAGGATGCACGAAGCTGGCCGTCTAGCCGATGGCCGGGCCTTCCTGATACGGGATCACGTCGAAGGCGATGTGCTGACCTCGCTGCCGCGCACGCCAGAAGCGCTGCGCCCGGTGCTGCAACAACTGCTCGAAGTGATCGCGTTCGTGCACTTGCGTGGCGTGCTGCACTTGGACCTCAAGCCGAGCAACCTGGTGCTCGATTCCGCCGGGCAACTGCACTTGCTCGACTTCGGCCTGGCGGTGCGAGCCGGATCCCAATCGCTTGGCGGCACGCCATTCTTTGCCGCGCCCGAAGTCCTGTTCGGAACCGTGCCAGACCAGCGTGCGGACCTGTTTTCGATCGGCGCAATGGTCGTGCACGCGTTGCTCCCCAAGGACCGAATGCAGATCAGCGAGTTCGCTCGCGACTTTCCTGCGAAGGACTTCTTCGCAGCATGCCGGTTCGACCCAGGCGAACTGCCAACTGCATTCAGCAACTTCGCACGCGGCTGCGTGGCCCGCCAACCGTGCAATCGATTTCCCGACGCCGACTCGGCACTCGACGCATTGTGCGGCAACGGCACGGGTCGGCCATCGTTCGCGGTCTTGGCACCCGATCCGGTCCGCTTGTTCGCAGACCAGGTCGCAGCGGTCGCGGACGCAGACCACGACATCCGCATCACTGGCGGCGATGCTCGGGATCGGCGCGCAATCGCCATGCAGTTCGCGGTCAGCTTGCCGGGCGTGTCTGCGATTCACGATGGCGAACAAGACTCGACCGTTCGTCGCGACGGCATTGCAGGTGCAACCGTGCACTTGCCGAAGCTGACCAGCAATCGACTCGCGCCTCATCTCGAAACCACGCTCGGGTTGCAAGGGCTCGCGCTGCAACAAGCGACCGAGTGGCTGCTCACCCAAAGCGATACCACCGGCGGTATCGGCGATGCGCTGCGAACCCTGGTTGACCTTGGCCTACTGCTGCCGGCCGGAACCCGTTGGGTTTGGCCCGCAGCACTCAGCGGCCGCCTCGGTGCACCAATCACTGCCAACGAAGACGACCAACAGCAACCACTCGCGACGCGCATTCGACACGCAACCAGGCACGGCATGATCGAACGAGCACGGTCGCTGTGGCGCAGCGCATCCGAGCAAGAAGAACCGGACGCTCGGGTCGCGTTGGTCGAAGGCCTGCTCGATGCCGGCGAAGCCGCACGGGCGTTGCCGCTGTGCCCACACTTGCCAATCCACCGGGCCCAAGCCTTGGTGGACACGGGCCAATATGCGCTCGCCGCTCAGGCACTCGCACTCGCTCCCGACCACAACAACCCAAGGCATCGCCGCGTCGCAGCCAAACTCGCCCTTGCGACTGGTGACCACCAACGGGCAGACGAACTGTTGGCCCAATGCGATCACGGCCTTGCCGATCAACTCGTAGCCGCGGCGCTACTAGAGCAATCTGGACGACTGTCCGATTGCGAGGATCTGATCCGCAGCAGCCTCGCCAACCTCGACTGTGACCAGGAGCCGTATGCCGGTGCCTCCCTCCACACAACCTACGGCCACCTCGAACGCAAACAGGGCAACCTCGACACCGCTCGACAGCACTTCGAACGTGCAGAGCAACTTGCGCAACGCATCGGACATCTTCGCCATGCCGCCAGCAGCCAACTCAATCTCGGCGTCGTTGCAAAGGACGCCGGCGCCCATGGCGAAGCCGCGAGCCGATTCCGGGAAGCCCAGGCATTGTTCGAGCATCTCGGGGATCAAGGCCTTGCAGCCATCGCCAAGGCCAACCTCGGCATTGCAGCCCTGGCGCGCAACGACATCGAAACCGCTCGCTCGACCCTGACAGATGCCGCCACGCGCTTGCTGCAGTTGGGCGACACGAGCACGGCCCGCCTCGCATTGCTGATGTTGGCACGAGCCCATGTGCGCGCGGCCGACCTCGCTGGCGCCGAGTCGGCATTGGCCTTGGTTGGCACACCCGACACGCCGCGCCTACAGAAGGAATTCGCACTCATTCAAGATGAGTTGGCGGCGAAGCAGACTCCCGGCGACGATACCGAGATGTCCCAAGGCGGTGCCCAACACCCCACCCGCGAACTGTTCCGAACCTTCCTGGCGGTCAATCGCAAGCTGGCCCAGGCAGTCGAACTCGACCAAGCCATGAACGCGTTGCTGGACGCGGCCGTGACGCTTAGCGGTGGCCGCAATGGCTACTTGCTGGTCATGCGCAGCGACGGCGTGCAACGAGAGTTTCAAAGTGGCCAGGCAGCATCGCAGATCCAAGCGTTCAGCCGTTCACTCGCGAACCAGTCGATTCAAGAGCAGCGCACCCTGACTGGGGTCGACGTGCTCGCGAACGAAGAGCTGCAAGCGATCCAATCGGTGCGCAACCTGCGCGTGCGCTCCGCGATTTGCGCGCCGTTCCACAGCGCCGGCGGCACCAAGGGCGCCATCTATGTGGAGCACCCGGGACGCGCTGGAGTCTTCTCCGAACACGACAAGGAGTCGCTCGAGATCTTGGCCGACCAAGCTGCGATCGCCGTCGACCGCATGATTCGCGAGGAGGCGATGCGCACCGAACTCACCCACAGCAAGCAGGCGTTGGTGGTCGCGACGCGAACCGCCAAGCGAACGCGAGCGCGCATGCTGGGCAACAGCACTGCGATGCGCGAACTACGAGCGGAAATCGACAAGCTCGCCAGCACCGGCCTGTCGGTGTTGATTCAGGGCGAGACCGGCACTGGCAAAGAGCTGGTGGCACGCGCGCTGCACGACCGGGGCAACCGCGCCAAGGGTCCGTTCGTCGCCGAGAACTGCTCCGCTTTGCCTGCCGAACTGATGGAACGCGAGCTGTTTGGTCACGTCGAAGGCGCGTTCACTGGCGCGGACCGCGACCGACCCGGACTGCTTGAGCTGGCCAACGGTGGCACGTTGTTCCTCGACGAAGTCGGCGACATGCCCAAGGCCTTGCAAGTAAAACTGCTGCGGGCGCTGCAAGAACAGACGATTCGCCGCGTCGGCGGACAGGAGACCATCCAGCTGGACTTGCGCATGGTGTCGGCCACGCACAAGAACTTGCGCGAACAGATCCAAAGTGGCGAGTTCCGCGAAGACTTGTTCTTCCGCCTCGCGGCCGTCGAGCTGCAGGTTCCTGCGCTGCGCGATCGCGATGGGGATATCCTCTTGCTTGCCGAGCATTTCCTCGCCCACCACTCGCAGCATGCGGGCACCAAGCTGCGGCTGTCGAAGGCCGCCGCTGCAACACTGACGGCCTATCCGTGGCCCGGCAACGTGCGCGAACTCGACCACATCCTTGCCAGGGCCAGCCTGCTGTGCGAAGGCGATGAGATCGTCGACCTGCAACTGCCAGTTGGATCGCAACCGACGAGCAAGGCTGGGTCCATTGACGAAGGCCCTCTAGATGGGGAAGTCACGACGCTCAAGGAAGCGGAGAAGCGGGCGATTGCAGTGGCCATGGCCCGCAATCGCGGTGACAAGACCAAAGCCGCCAAAGCCCTCGGCATCAGCCGCACGGCGCTCTACGACAAGTTGAAGCGGCACGGCCTCAACGACTAGCCCGCACATACCGTCGCAATCGCGAACAGATCGACGCGACCGTGTCCGGAATCCGCGCACTTGCGGCCGCAGATGGGTTTGGCACACCTGTTGCCTTGGGAAGGATGTTCAACCCCACCCTACGAGGTACCTAGCAATGCGATTCCTTCCCGTTCTGACTGCCGTCTGCATTCTCTCCGCCGCTGCCACCGCCCAAACCACGATTCGTGGCAAGGTCGAAGACGTGCAAGGCACCGCCAACCAGTTCTATCTCGATGGCACGATCATCCCGGTCGTCAGCAATGTGCTGAACCTGAACCTCTGGCAAGGTCAGCACGCGTTCCTCGATGTCACCAACATCGGCACCGCGGCCGCACCCATCCTTCGGATCGACGCGGCGACCCCAACCACGAAGATGATGGACATGGGCAACCTGCGGCTTGGTCAAACCAAGACGTGGGAAGTCTTCGCGCCCACTGGCATGGCGGCGTTCATCTTCATGGACTGGACGCCCAACACCCGCTTCGTTCCGATCCCGCAATTCGGCGGTGCGTGGCTGATGGGCGGCCAACCGTTCTTGCTCGCCGGCGGCGTAACGTTTGGCGGAGTCTTCCAAACCACCTACACAACGCCGAACAACCCCATCTTCCTTGGGCTCGAAGTGACCAGCCAAGCCTTGGTCGGTTCCCAGAACATCTGGGAGTTCAGCAACGTCGACAGCAAGACCGTCGAGAACTGATCTCGACGCCCGCCGCAACCACGCCACGCGCCGCCACGCGCCGTCCCTGCTGCTATCATTCCAAACGCCATGATCCGTCCACTACTGCTGTCTTCTGTCCTGCTGATGTGCGCGCCCGTCGCGGCACAGACCATCACGCTCGCGGAAGGCAACACGACTTCGCTGACGATCGTGTCCCTACCCGAAAGCAACCCGAACGCACCGGATTCGGTTGTGATCCAAGACATCGAGCTCCTGCCGATCGAGATCACCGGGCGCTATGTCGGGCAAGAGTCCGATGCAAGCCGAAGCCGCAGAGTCACACGCAACGGCATGGTGCGTGTCGCACTGCCAAACGGCGGTCGCCTGTTTCGCTACCGGCGAGCTGGCGGCGCGCACTGGGGCTTCCTGCACGTGGCGGGTGACGGTGCCGCACGCGTGGTATTGGAGCAGCCAGGCATCGCCAATACGGATCCCTTCGAGGATCGCATTGGCGTGGCCCGAAATGGCAGCCACTTCGCGGTGCCCCTACTTGCCGGTGGACTCTTCATCGTGCGCCTTGATGGCAGCAACTACGCGAGCACCGGAACGGCACACCGGCTCATCGCGCCGCTTCTGATCGCCGAACCAACTGCGGTAATGGTCGGCGACCAAGTGGTCTGGTTCCAAGACGAACAACTGCACGTCTACCGCTGCGGACTTGGTGACGGCACGGCACCCGTCGACGTCTCACCGCCAGCGCAAGCGAACGCGATCCTGAAAGACCAGATGACGATGGCCGGCGATGGCTCACGCGTTGTCTACTTGTATGGACCGCAACAACAACAGCGGCTGTGGACCGCAGACCTCACCAGCACCGCAACCGTGCTGCCGCCTGCGCCCAGCAAGTACGAAGACCCCGGCTACTTGCCGGAAGAGTCCGGCTCGCCAGCGCTCCTGCTCAATGAAGATGGCACGCGCCTGTTCTTCATCGACTCCGACGTTCGTGACGAGCTCTACCTCTTGGATGTCACCGGTGTGCTGCCAACGTTGCACATCACCGACGACCCGATCTTCCAGCCATACATCGGTGTGCACATCCTGCCAGGGTTTCTCGCCAGCGACATCACCGTCGCAATCGGCGACCCCAACCAAATGGATTGGTTCCGCGCCAGCCTGTCCGCCAACGGCGGCACGGTCACGAACCTGACCGCAACCGGATCGGCAACCCAACCATTCCCCGAAGGCAGCATCGATCCGCAAACGTTGGTTCGCGACCTCGGCGTTGCCTATGCCGTCGAGCAGGGAGCCAACAACCTCGCGGTTCGCCGCATCGATTTGGCAACAGGCACGCAAGCCTTGCTGCATGGCAATGCGACCGAAGCTCCGATACTTGGCAGCAGCACCAACGGCGCTGCCGACCTACTCATTCGCACGTCGCAGGGCGATCGCCTCTATGCGTCGGCGACCCTGACGCCACTGTTTGCCCTGCCGAACAGCTTGACGATGGGCCCCTCCTCGCGCGGCCCGAACTTCTCCGCCATGCGCGTCGAGCTGCAGGGTTCTGCGTGGGGCATTCCCGCCTACTACTTGCCGAACGGCTTCTTCATCACTGGCGCCCTCGAGTTCGGCATTGAGCAGCTGTGCGCAACGAACATGAACGGCGTAGTGATGGTGGTCGGATCTTCTGCCAGTTACATCGCACCGGGTGTCAGCGTGACCCTGAATAGGCCCGCAGTTGCATGGCGACGCTGCCTGTCCGGGGCAGGCGCGTAGGCCCGCCCAGCATCGAGGCCCGGCAGCGATACAAGCAGCGATCCCGGCAGCGATGCCCGCAGTGATCAGCTGCTTCGCGACAACGCTGCGCGCACGCCTGCTGCATAGGCCGCATCCGCCTGCTCGAACTGTGCCAACATGCGTTCTTGCACAGATGACGTCGCGTGCACAAGCGCACCTGCGATGTTGCCGAACAACTGCTGCTGCTGATCGGGCGACATGATGCGGAACAGATTGCCGGCCTGCGTGAAGTTGTCTTCCTCGCGATTGTCGAACACGTCCGCATCGCCACTGGTTGCCAATGCCGGCGGTGCCGCGGCAGCCATCGGCGCCGGCGCACCGTCCTTCACCCGGTCGTTGGGATAAAACGAAACCGAGGCATCGGCCGGCAAGCCAGTACCCGCAAACGCACCATCGCGCTGGTAATTGGCCACTTGCGAACGCGGCGCGTTGATCGGGATGTGCTGGAAGTTGGCGCCAAGGCGGTAGCGATGCGCATCGGGATACGCGATCAGGCGCGCCTGCAACATGCGATCGGGTGACACGCCAACGCCAGGAACCAGGTTGCTAGGGCTGAATGCAGCCTGCTCGGTCTCGGCGAAGTAGTTCTGGACGTTGCGATTGAGGGTCAGCTTGCCAACCTCCAACAACGGATAGTCCTGGTGCGGCCACACCTTGGTGACATCGAACGGATCAAACCCGGCCTGCGCCGCTTCCTGCTCCGTCATTAGCTGCACCTTCACGGTCCAGCTCGGAAACTCACCGCGATCGATCGAATCGACGAGATCTTGCTGTGCCCCGTGCGATGGTCGCTTCGCCGCTTCGTCGTTGGTCAAGCAACGCACGCCTTGGTCGGTCTTGAAGTGCCACTTCACCCAAGTGCGTTCGTTCTTCGCGTTCCACAGGCTCAACGTGTGCGACGCGTAGCCGTTCATGTGCCGGTAGGACTCCGGAATGCCACGGTCGGACATCAGGATCGTCATCTGGTGCAACGACTGCGGATTGCTCGCCCAGAACTCGAACATCGCCGCCGGGTCCGGCACGTTGCTGCGCGGGTTCTTCTTCTGGCTGTGCACGAAGTCCGGAAACTTGATCGCGTCACGCAAGAAGAACACCGGCGTGTTGTTGCCGACCAGGTCCCAGTTGCCTTGCGAGGTGTAGAACTTGACCGCGAAGCCGCGTGGATCGCGCGCGTAGTCACTCGAGTCTTGGCCACCGCCAACGGTCGAGAACCGCAAGAAGACGTCGGTCTCCTTGCCCTCGCCGGTCAGCACATCCGCGACCGTGTAGTCCGACAGGTCGCGGGTCAGACGAAACACACCATGGGCGCCCGCGCCGCGAGCGTGCACAACGCGCTCCGGAATGCGTTCGCGGTTGAACTGCGCCAACTTCTCGAACAGCTGGATGTTCTCGGCTAGCAACGGCCCGCGTGGCCCCACGGTGCGACTCAAATCGTCATGGGCTACCGGAGCACCATTGGCACCGGTCATCGTCTTGTTGTTCTTGTTCATGATTCGTTCTCCAGCGCGCGGCATCTACCCAACCGGGTCGTTCGATTCGCGACGCGAGAACTCTCGGCCAAATCTGCTGATTCGTCCAATCGCAATAATTGATCTTCTTGATAGGCTGCGCCTATGAACGTGCCCACGGTCCGACAGCTTGAGTGCTTCGTCGCGGTCTCCGACACTCTCAACTTCCGCGTGGCAGCCGAACGCTGCTTCATCACGCAACCGGCGCTGAGCGCACAAGTGCAGCAACTGGAGCAGAGCCTGGGCACCCGCCTGTTCGAACGGGATCGCCGCAGTGTGCTGCCAACCGACGCCGGCGCGGGCCTGATCGACAGCGCCAGACGCATCCTCAATGACCTCAACGACCTGACCCAGGCGGCGCATGCGTTTGCATCGCCGCTCGCGGGCACCTTGCGATTGGGCGTGATCCCGACCGTGGCACCCTACGTGTTGCCCGGTGCCATGGCCGAAGTCGCGGCTCGTCATCCCGACCTACGACTGCTGTTGCGCGAAGGCCAAACCGACGACCTGGTCGAAGGCCTGCACGACGGCAAGCTCGACCTACTGCTGCTGGCGCTCGAAGCGGATCTCAATGGCGCGACCACCATGGAACTCAGCAAGGACCGGTTCGTGTTGGCGGTGCCGCCGGATCATCGCTTCAAGCAACGGCGTCGCGTTCGCCTGTCGGATCTCGCTGGCGAGCAGGTGCTGCTGCTCGAAGATGGGCACTGCCTGCGCACCCAAGCCCTGCCGCTATGCACGACCGCGGGTGCCAGCGAAGTTGGCGACTTCCGCGCCAGCAGCTTGACGACGCTCGTGCAGATGGTCGCGGCCGGGGTCGGTGTAACCCTGCTACCCGAGATGTCGATCGCCACCGAAGCACAGCCCGCGCGCGATCTCGGCATCATTGCGATTGCCAACGCGCCCTCGCGTACGATCGGGCTGGCGTGGCGCGCGACGTCGATGCGTTCGCGCGAGTTCCGGATGCTCGGCGAAACGATACGTCGCGGTCTGCCGGCTAGCGGGCGGGCGGGCTAGCGGACGGGCGAGCACATTGCTTCGATTTCGAAGCCGATGCAGCCAAACGAACTAGCGCGCGCCTGCGGTGGCGCGACGGCCGCCGCCACCTGAGCGACCACCACCATCCCGACCACCAGAACGCTTGCCACCCGACCGGCCACCTTCACGCCCCTTGGGCATGCCGTAGCCGCGGCCCGGTGCACTGGGCTGATCCTTCACTTCCTTGCCAGCGAGGTGCGCCTTGACGGCTTCGTAGAGTCGCTTCTCCGACGGTGCCACGAACGAGACCGCGCGGCCTGTCTTGCCGGCGCGGCCGGTGCGGCCCGAGCGGTGAATGTAGTCTTCGAGGGCGAGCGGGAAGTCGTAGTTGACGACCAGTTCGACGTCGTCAACATCGATGCCGCGACCGGCGACGTCGGTCGCGATCAAGTAGCGCGTCTTGCCGCGCGAGAACGCGCCGAGACACATGTGTCGGGCTTCGGCACTCTTATCGCCGTGGATCGAATCCGCCGGCAGACCAGCGCGCTTCAGCATGTTGCCGAGCTTCTCGCAACCGATCTTCTTGTTGCAGAAGACCAGCACCTTGCCGGTCTCTTGCATGAGCAGGCGCTCGAGCGAGTTGGGCTTGTCCGCAACGTTGACCGCAGCAAAGCGGTGCGAGATCGTGCTGGCCGATTGGCTGCGCGAACCGATCTGCACGCGCTCGGCGCCGGGCAGGAAGTCTTCGACCAGCGACTCGACTTCCTTGGGCAGCGTCGCCGAGAACAGCAGGTTCTGCCGTTCGTCCGGCATGCGCAGGAACACGCGCCGGATCTGTGGCATGAAGCCCATGTCGAGCATGCGGTCGGCTTCGTCGAGCACGACCATCTCGATCTTCTCGAGCGAGATGTTGCGACGCTCCAAGTGGTCGATCAAACGACCTGGGCATGCGACCAGCACGTCGAGGCCGCGCTTGAACGCCGACTCTTGAATCGACAGGTCAATGCCGCCGAATGCGGTGCAAACGTTGAGGCCGGCATGCTTGGCGTAGCCGCGCAGGTTCTCGGCGACTTGCACGCAGAGTTCGCGGGTCGGCACGATGATCAAGCCGCGAAGGCCAGGCTCACCGCCGGTGAGTTTGTGCAGCATCGGCAAGCCGAACGCTGCGGTCTTGCCGCTGCCTGTTTGGCCGAGGCCAATCAGTTCTTCGCCGCGGAGGATCTTGGGAATGGTGTGCTCTTGGATCTCGGTCGGCTTTTCGTAGCCGGCGTCGCGCACACCCTGCAGGATGGACTTGTTCAGTCCGAGGGAATCGAAGCTCAAAGTTATTCTTCTCGGCAGTGGCCACCTGATGTGACTGCAACTGCTCTTTGGTGATGTGGTCGCCCTATTGGCACGCCCGCGATCTCTCGTCCTTACTGGACATGGGACCGACCTACTTGGTCGCCGCCCGTCGCGTCTGTGGCTTGCCTGTGTGGCGCTTGATGAATCTGTTCAACGTGTTGTGCCCGTGGGCGACAGTTCGCTCCGCCTGGCAGGTCTGCCTGGCAGCAACGAGCACTGCATTTCGCAGCAGTGTTCTTTTGCAGCACTGTCGATTCTCTGCACAACTGCATTGGCATCGACTGGTTCATGCCTCGACTTGAGACCGGAATCCGTTCCGGATGGAGGGCTTCGATGCCCGGCACCACCACTTTGGTGACTTGCCGACGCGAGTAGGTTAGCCCGGAACGGCGATTGCCACAAGGTCAGCGGCGAATCCGACCCAGGTGAACGCTCGTTACAAGCTTAATTGCATAGAGTTAGAGCCGTCTAACTCAACGCAGGTAGCCGTCGACCCAGCCGCGCGAACCCTGCGGTGGGATGGCGTCGGCGACATCGCTGCCGTCGGCCAGGGTGAACGCCACCGCGAATGGGAACCTGCCTTTTGGAGCTCCCTTGGTATAGGGGCCTTCGCCCCAGAACATGCCGTCGGCGACCAAATCAAAGCGCGTGACGCGGCCCTTGTTGACGTGCACGAAGCCGAAGATCTGCGCGTCGAAGCCACGCTCACCGTCCTTGGTTGCGAGCGACACGGTGCCAGAAACGCGATCGCCGTCGCGCTCGATCTGCAGGCTGCGCACTTCGTCATCCCGCCACATCGGCGGCTCGCCGCGCGTGTTGTCGACCAGATGAAAGCGAGCTAACCGGCGCATCAGCTTACCGGGCAACTCTCCCTTGACGAGTGCATCGTGCTCGGCACGCGTCGCCCACAAGTTGTCGCGCGACAATGCCGACTGCATGACCTTCCGCCAACGATCATCAGTGGGTTCATAGCCGCCGAGCACTTTGCCGCGCGCGCGAACGACGAGACCACCTTCGGGCGGAACTGGGTTGTAGCGCTTGTCGACCTTGCCCGCCGCGATCGCAGCGGCCTTGCTCTTCGAACGATCGCTCCTTGCAAACTTGCGAGCCGTTTGCTTCGTCAGGCGAAGCACCTTCTCGGGATGACGGTTGTTGTTGAACAGCAACAGCTCACCCGACGGTGCAACGATGTAGAAGCCCTGCGTCGTGCCCTTCGTTCCTTTGCGCGGTGACTGATCGACGATGCGCCGCCAGAAATCACCTTCTGCATCTTGCTGGCGACGTTCGTATGCCTGATCAATCGCGACCGCAACAAACTCGCTGCGTAACAACTCGAACATGTTCTCATCGGCAAAGATCGATCCACGATCGATCACTCCGTTGTTTCAAGTGCAGCCGAGCGGATGCCCATCCATCGCCCACACGAACAACGGTTTGTTGATCGCCGCGGCTTCACGCTGCGCGGCGAGCAGTTCGATGCGCCACGGAATCCGGCGCCACGTGACGTTCTTGTCGGGCTTCAGCAATGCGTGCAGTTCGACAAAACGCGCCTCGTCAAGCGATGCTGCCTGAGTCTTGGACTGCGCCCTCAGCCCTGCCAGCAACAGCAACGAGATTCCCGCGTAGAAGACGTTCATGGTTTGCCCACGATAGCCGCCACCGCTGAGGATGTGCTTTTTTGTCCTGGCACCGTACGCACAGGTAGAGACTGAATCTGTGGCTCACACGCCCATGCGGCGGGAGAGGTCGGTCTGCAGCATGCGCTCGGGGTCCCACTTGTCCTTCAGGGCGCGAAACTGGCTGGTGGCTGCTTCGCCGTGGACGCGGGTGAACGAGGATTCGAGCAGCACGGCGTCCTTGGCGTAGTAGAAGCGGCCGCCGGCATCGAGCACGACTTCGGCCATCTGTTGGCATAGGCGCCACAGGGATTCTCTACGGCGCTGGTTCTTGCTGACCGGGATGTCCATCGCCATCGAGTAGCCGTCGACGGCGTGCGTCATCAAGAACGGATCGGGCTTGTGCTTTTTCAGCACGCCGAGATACGGCTTGTGACCGCCTTTGTGGCACATCTCGATCAGCGTGCGTAGGACGCGCGCGGCTTCGTTCTTGGGCACGAAGGGCTGGAACTGGATCAGGCCACCGGGCTTGGTCATCCACTGCCAACGCGGCACGTAGTCGAGCAGGAAGTGGAATGCGCCGTGGGTCTGCAAGTACGGCGAGTGCTTCTCTTCGCGGAAGCCCGCCTTGAACTTCAGCCAGTTGACCAACGCGACCTGGCGCATGTGCACCGCGCACCACATGCCGGGCCACAACCAACCCTTCGGCACGACGCCAAACAGGTTGGGCGGAACGTCCTGCAACGACGGATCGAAGTAGCGCAGGCCTTCGGGGTCTTCGCCGGGCTTCATCTGGTCGGCGCGATGCATCAGGCCGCGGCCGAGCGACTTGCCCTTGGCGTGCAGGTCGACCCACGAAACCAGGTAGTCGGCCTCGCCACACATGTCCTCGAGGATCTCGAGGTTGTGCTCGAGGTCGCGCGCCACGATGCCGTAGACGCGCAAGCGGCCGGAGTTGACGCGCTTGGTTTGGATCTCCAACTTGGTGAAGCAACCGAGCATGCCAAAGCCACTGATCGCGGCGTGGAACAGTTCGGGTTCGTGCTGGCGCGAACACTGCACCAACTGGCCTGCAGGGGTCATCAACTCGAACGAACGAACGCCTTCGCCAAACGAACCGAGCGCGTAGTTGTTCTTGCCGTGGATGTTCATCGCAGCGGCACCGCCCATCGTCACGGCCATCGTGCCGCTGACGACCCGCGGCCAGTAGCCACCGGCGATCGAACGGCGCCACAAGTCGCGCACCGTCACGCCGGGCTCGCACATCGCGATGCCGGTCTGCGGATCAAACGACAGGATGCGATTCATCGCCGTCAGGTCGAGCACGCGACCACTCTTGTTGGTCGACGCATCGCCATAGCTGCAACCGGCGCCGCGCAACGCGACCGAACCACCGTCCTTGCGCATCTGCGCGAAGACATCGGCGAGCTGTTCGGTGGTCGTCGGCCGCACGACCTTGGCCGGGCCACCGACCGACATGCCAAAGCCCATCACCTGTTCGTCTTGGAACGACGCGGCGGAGATGCTGGAAGTGGCGTGCGGATTGTCGGTCGTGGTCGTCATGGCGAGCTAAGGGCCAACGTTGTGAGAGCTGCCGGTCTTTCGAATCAGATCGACAGCTTGCGGAACACAAACGATGGAATGCAGCGAATCACGAACATGATCAGGCGCCACTTGCCCGGCACATAGACGATGGCCTTGTGCTTGCGCTGCGCCTTCAAGATCAGTTCTGCCGCCTTATCGGCCGAGATCGCGCCCTTGAGCTGAAGTCCCGCCGTCATCGGCGTCTCCACAAACCCGGGACGAATGGTCGTGACGTAGACGCCGTGCCGCCAAAGGCGATTGCGCAGCGCTTCGAGATAGGTGTCCATGCCGGCCTTGCTGGCATTGTAGACCGGCCGGCCGATGCGGCCGCGATCCTGCGCCACCGACGACACCCCGACGATGCTGCCCGCCTTGCGTGCTTGGAAGCGCCGCGCCGCCGCATTGCCCCACGCGATGCAGCCGAGCATGTTGACGTTGACCTGCTGGCGATCCTTCTCGAGATCGAACTCGTCCGGGCCGATCTCCGGCATGACGCCGGCGACGAAGTGCAATTCGTCGATTTGGCCAATGTCGGTCTCGATCTTCTCGAACAGCCCTTCGGCCGCATCCAGGTCGGCCACATCGTGCACGTAGGCGAACGCCGCGTCGCGCCCGAGCGTCTCGTTGATCAACGCAACTTGCGCCTGCAACTCACCCTCGCGACGCGCCAGCATGGCGACCTTCAGACCTGCCTGCGCAAGCCTTCGGGCGACTGCGAGACCAATACCGGACGACGCGCCGACGACGATGCAGGAACCAGAACGAGAACTCATGGGGCGAAGAAGAGAAGGGTGCCGGGTCGGGATTGCAACCGCGGCAACGATGGGCGGTCGGCACACTTGCCGGAAGAGGCCGTTGGCCTCATCATCACAGCCATGCGAACGGCGGTTCTGGGCATCTCTATCTGCTTGACGGTTCTCGGTAGCGCGGAACTGACGGCGCAGGCCCTCGCTCCGGCGAAGCCCCAAGCGCCAAATCCAAGAGCGACCAGGCCCACAGCTAGTGGACCCAAGGCGCCAAAACGCCTGTTCGTCGACAGCGTCGTCGCCAGCGTCAACGACAGCTCGATTCTGCAGAGCAAGCTGTTCAAAGCGTCCTCCGGCCAGATCCAGGGCCAACTGTTGCAAGGCAACAAACTGAGTCTCGACCAGATCCGGGTCCTGACGATTCGCGAACTGCGCAAGCTGGTCACCGACCACCAAATGGCCCAATCGGCGCGTTCGTTCGGCAACTTCCCGACGGATCGCTTCGATGCGATCCTCAAGAGCGAGCTCGATC
>TARA_R110002072_G_scaffold297433_1_pt1 | contig 19813 bp, 16 predicted proteins | sample TARA_R110002072 | Tara Oceans TARA_R110002072 (sample SAMEA4397118) | marine metagenome | biome: Polar Biome; feature: [SRF] surface water layer (ENVO:00010504); material: water (ENVO:00002006), including particulate matter (ENVO:01000060) such as... | depth 5 m | reverse complement strand
GGGGTAGCTCACTACGAGGAGAACGTTGTTCACTCCCCAATAACCGCCGACCATAATGCACTCTCTCTGCGCAGCCTGACTTCAGGAAGTAGGGGTCGAAGGGACAGGAGCATACCCTCCTTGTTTTCAACATTATTTCGACAACAAGGTGAGTACAGCAAATCGAGCCCCATAATACTTAATATGCGCTAGCTGCCAATGTGCAGACGCTAAAACTTACGAGCACGAGTACCACACCCCTACCACGTCTCACCGAAGGGCCTGATGACCACATCAAAAGTCCAGGTAGAGCGAGGTTGATGCGCGATGTGAAAACATTCACTGGCGATATCAGCCGGTTTCGCAAAAAAATCATCCGAGTGATCAGGTAGTGCCTTGCGGGTCCAGGGCACATCAATCGCGGAGTCGATGGCGATATACGCGACATGAATACCCTGTGGGCCCATTAATCTCGCGGCAGATTCGAGCAAAATACGTTGGGCAGCCTTCGTCGGTGCGAAACTCGCAAAGTTAGTTCTGCCACGGTAGGCGGCGGTATTTCCAGTGGCGAGAATCGCACCTTGGCCTGCCTCAATCATCACGGGCCCAAATGCCTGTATCAGGTGCAACAAAGCCATGGTGTTTATCTGAAAGTTGCGCTGCAGCAGTTGCGGATCCAGCGACAGCACATCGCCTGGACCGCCCCCCACCGCATTATGTATCAGCACCTTCGGCGTACCCAGTTCGAGAATAGCCGCTATCGTGTTTTGTAGCGCAGCGGGATCAGCCACGTCACACACAAACGGAATGGCCCCCGGGACTTCCTTTACCAATGCGTCGAGCCTCTCGGCATTGCGGGCAATCATTACTACGCGGTAACGCTCGGAAAACTTTCGCACCAGGGCCGACCCGGTTCCCGGACCTACGCCGGTAATGACACAAATGTCTTGATTCATAATCGTTCCACTGTTCCCTTGTCACCATCGAGGCGAACCCGGTCACCGCTAATAAAGTATCGCGTACCCTCGCGGGTATTCACCACGCAGGGCAACCCATACTCTCTGGCAATGACTGCACCGTGTGAAACGGAGCTACCCAGGTCTGTCACCAGGCCTCCGATCAAACTGAAATACGGCGTCCACCCAATATCGGTGATGGGCGTAATCAGTATTTCCCCGGGCTGCAGTGCGGCGGCTTCTGCCAGTGTATGGGCAACCCGCACCACTCCCTCCACGACGCCGCGGGAAGCCGGGCGACCATGCAACACGCCATCGGTTCTATCAACGGTGCGTGCCTGCAGTGGCTGCGGCACGCCCACGGATATCTCGGGAAATTCAAATTGCTGCTGGTACTGAAGTGCCTCTCGCCGCGCAAGGGCGCACTTCACAGCTGCAGGACCGGGGCTGGCAACAAATTTTGATAATTCTGCAACACTTAAAAAATTCACGAGGTCGGCATCGGGCAATGCGTCCTCCTCCTGTAATACCTTGCCCAGTTGACGGAAGCCACACTTGAAACGATGAGCGACATCTACCAACTGCGATTTGGTGTGTTCCCGACGACGAATCGCATCGTGCGCCTTAGGCAGAACCCAGCGCAAGCCACGTGACAGACTGGACCAATCAATATCAGAAGTGTGTATTGGTCGGTGTCCCCCTGTTGTCAAACGGGCATGCACCGCAGCCTGCATACTCTGGATCAAAGGCGTAGGGTCATCACGCCACGCCGGATCGCGCATACACAACTCGCGATAACCGCGATGGCCATGATCATGCAGAAAGCCAGTGAACGCCGGCTCCAGCTCAGCGCTGCCCTGCAACCAGGCAACGGCATCGCCCGCCTCTGCTTTTTGGAATAACTGTTCAGCATCCGGCTGGGTGACGATGCCATCGATCAATGCATCCAACTCCTCCAACATCACCGCGCTTTCCACTCCGGTGGCACCCGCCAGCAGACGAACCGCTTCTCCCTGCTCTTCACTGGTACTATCATTGGAGCGGCCCGAGACCATATTCTCAACGATGGTACACAAAAATCCGGACAGAGCAGACGATTGGATATGTACGGCCATCGCATGATTAAAGAACGCAGACTTGGTTTCAAGCTGTGCCCACATTAGTTTGCTGTTTACCTGTTGCTCTATTTTGAACGCATCCAACTCACGGCCAAATTGATCGACCACCCCCGGCGCACGCAGACAGTAGCGCAAAAGTTTTACCGTATTTATCACCTGACGGTAAAGGGGCTGGGGCGGCAGCGCCTTGAGCTCAGGAATTATCCTTCCGCACAGGGCCTGACCAGTCTGCTCTACAGTGGAACCGAGCACAGCAGAAGACATCACGACATTGCCAGTAAGATTGAGGAACAGATGCCCGAACGCCCAGGCGGTAATCTGCCAATCTTTCTCAATAACGGGCCTTGCACCTACTATCACCTGCATGTGCTGGAGTCCGTAATCGATACCCCACCCGGTGAAAGAGCCGGTAAGTGGGCATACAGCGCCGGGCATCATCTCGCTAACATTGCTGATCGTCAGTACGTCATCCGGACGCGGGAGTACTGTATCGAATTCATTAAGATTCGCGGGCAAGGTTGTAATGGGTCTTGCCTGCAGCCAGTAGAGCGTTCCGTCCCGGTCAATCGCCCATTCCAGGTCGAGCGGATGTCCTTCCTGGTCCGAAGCGGCTCTGGCCTGTGCTGTGATTGCAGCAATTTCCAAATCACTGAGCAAGGCTTCGGTACCCGTCAATTGACGCTCCACAATCTGCCCCAGCCCATCTACCGCATAATGGTCTGGCGTGGCCTCACCACTTACCAGAGCCTCCCCCAGACCTTGAACTGCATCAATAACCAAAAGATCGCGCCTCGCACTGACAGGGTCAGCCGTAAATACGACACCAGCTGTCCTCGCGTCCACCATGGCCTGAACCACGATATTCATCGCGACCGCATCACCATCGGTCTGCTCCTGCAAATAACTACGCGCTCGTTCGTTTGAAGCAGAGCCTACGCACCTAGCAATGGCCGCGCGTAATTGCGCCGCGCCCCGCACATTTAGCACAGTGTCGTACTGGCCAGCAAAAGACGCGTCGCCGCCATCCTCTCCCAGCGCCGAAGAACGCACCGCCACCTGCTCCTTTCCCAAATCCAGGTAGCTTTGGTCGAGCCCACTGGGGAACTCATCCGCACTGGCATTGCGCAACACAAATGCGGGTGGCACGGCCAAGCCCATTGCCACCAGTCGGGCCAAACCATAGGCCTTGCCACCCGCACTCGCATCAATAATGTCTACCAATGCACTGATTTCACTACTCACAGAAAATACGCCTTCAAGTCAAATGGGATTAGAAAAATAATAGGATGGAACAATTTTCAGCCGCGGCCCAGTGCAATAGCCTCTTCGGCGAGCACTTGACTAACGACCGGATGCGCTTGTACACGCGCCACAAAATCGGTAAATACTGGCCATCGGTCAGCATCAATTTCGTAACCCGCATAGGCAGCATTTACAAAGGGACTCATCAAACTCATATCCGCCATCATGAAGTCGCCAAATAGAAATCCATCGACGGGGACCTGCGTCTCCAGGTAATCGAGTACGGGAGGCAGCTGCTTATTGATAATTTTTGCGACCACTTCCTCGTCCGTCTCCTGCTTCAATACTATGGGCCGCATAAAGCGCTGGAAAAAAATTCCAGCGGCAAGCTCCGCCACACGGGTTCCTCCGAGCTCTTCGTACCAGCGCGCTTGCGCTTTGCCTGCACTGCCGGTCGGATACAATGGCGACTGTGTGAAGGTATCCTCCAGGTACTCACAGATCACGGTAGAGTCACAGATGGTGAGTTCACCGTGCTGGAGCACTGGAATTTTTCCCAGAGGGCTGATCTTTCGATACTCAGGATCCTTGGTGAACGGTATCTGTTGAACCTGCTCATAGGGTAAATCTTTTATAACTAGCGCAACCAATACTTTGCGGACAAAGGGCGATCCGGACGCGCCGTGCACAATCATCATACGCCGCCTCCGGCGGCCACTAAATCCTTACACGGCACTTGTGTCTGGTGACACATTTTTCCAGGCATGCTGTCAAAAATCATAGTTGTTCCCTGAACAATTAAAATGAAATAAAAATATACTGGCGCCAATTCACTTATCTGAACTCCAACACCTTGTCCTTGAGTGGCCGAAGGCGCAAGTTAAGAAAGTCTACTATATAGTTCTGATAGACACGCCAGGGCAGTCGCTTCCCCTGTTTGGGAAATTTATCTACTGATCGCAAAATGTAACCCGACGAAAAATCGAGCATGGGGTCCTCGTCGATACTCCCACTCGCAGCGCGCGGCACTACCGTTGTCGCGCAGGTTTTATGCATATAGTTCAAAAGGCGGCAGACATACTGCCCTGTGAGATCGGACTTGAGCGTCCAGGAAGCATTAGTATAGCCAAATACTTGCACCATATTGGGTACATTGGCGAGCATCATACCTCGGTACACGTGTAGCTTCGCCGGATCGAGCAATTCCCCGTCGACGCTCAGGCTCATTCCGCCGATAAACTTCATATTTAATCCGGTGGCCAGAACGATAATGTCGGCCTCCAGATCTTTACCCGATTTAAGATGAATCCCACTGTCGGTGAAGTGATCGACTTGGTCAGTGACAACCTCTACACGCTTTTCGCGAATGGCCGCAAATAAGTCGCCTTCAGGCACCGCACAAAGCCGCTGATCCCATGGGTTATACGACGGTGTGAAGTGTGTTTTAACATCGTAGTCTTCACCCAACTCCTCCCGCACTTGATTCAGCAACAGGTTCTTGACCATGTGGGGCCGCTTGCGCGAAAGATTGAACACAAAAATTTGCAGCAGCACACGCTTCCAGCGGGTCAGACGAAATACCCACGACTCGGGCAGCACACCACTCAGGCTAGTGGACCAGGAATCCTCCTCGGGTATGGATGCGATATACGTCGGCGAACGCTGCAACATAATGGTATTTGACGTTTCTTTGGCCAGTTCAGGCACCAGAGTGACTGCAGTTGCGCCACTGCCAATAACAACGACGTTCTTACCCTTGTAATCCAGATCTTCAGGCCAATGCTGTGGATGAACCACCGGGCCCTTAAAGTCCTCCCGGCCCTCAAACTCAGGGGTATAGCCCTGCTCATAGTCGTAATAACCGCTGCACATCATCAAAAAACGGCAAACGTATTCAAGTGGTTCCTCTGTATCGGTACGCTGCACCGAGACTGTCCAGGTAGCCGATTCGGAAGACCAACTGGCGCTCAAGACGTTATGGTTGTAACGAATGTGCTTGTCTACGCCGGTTTCCTCAGCGGTTTCTTTCAGATACTTGAGTATTGAAGGCCCCTCCGCCAGGGATTTACGATCCAACCAGGGCTTAAAAGTATATCCAAGCGTGTACATATCACTATCGGAACGAATACCCGGATATCGAAATAAATCCCAAGTACCACCCAAGGTCGCCCGCGACTCTAGCAACGTAAAGCTGCGCTCCGGACACGCACTCTGCAAATGGCGGGCGCTACCAATACCGGACAGGCCGGCACCCACAATCAGGACATCTACGATATCGGTGTTCGACGCGGGTGCCATATGAGCAAAAAGTCTCCAAGGGCTAGGGGGAAAGGTCCCCATCGCCATTCTGGGGCGTGCACTGTGGACGGCTAACCACCGTCACTAAACACTCCTTCAGCGGCGCATCATATCAAACAGCGTTGCACTTGCGCACCCTGACAGCGATCGCTTTGGGTATTTAGGGACTGGGGACTGGACATTGACAGTTTTCATAGGAGACAAAGCCCCCCCCACCTGACGTCAGGCAGGATAGTCATTGTTGATGGCGCCTACTTAATTCGCTGCGACACGGCGCTGCCAGACTTGCAGCCCCTGCACATTTAGTTGCATGTCAAAACCAAGATAACTTCTCAGTTCACTTTCGTCATTGGATGCACCAAGCTGACGCATCAATTGAACAGCGGAATCACCCAGGCGTTGCTGTAGCTCAATCGCATCTGCTTCCACTGCGGCAAATTTACAGTACGCTTCAATCTGGTGTGCCAGCCGCTGTGCTTTTTCTAGCGAGTATTCCAGCTCTCCATAATGAGTCAGGTACATTCGCTGCGGTTTATAGCTTCCTAACAGTTCAAGCGAGGCAAGGTAGGTATCGGGATCAAATTGACTAGGGGTCGTTGAGGGCAACACAAAGTCACCCCCGGAAAAACGAAACCAGGAATAGGAGACCCCAAACATATCACCACTGAACCAGCCTTGACTGGTCGCATCCCATACACAAAAATGATGTTCCGCGTGGCCACGAGTATGGCGAAATTCAAGCTTTCGCCCGGCCAGGGAGACAGTTTCTGTGTCGAGCATCGACCGAATGCGAGCAGGGTCTACCGCTTGAATTTCCCCATAGAGTTCTCGAAACACCTCGTCTCCGTAAACCGCTTTGGCCGCAGCAACCAGGCGTTCGGGCTCGGCCATGTGCCGTGCGCCACGGGGATGAATAAGCAATTGCGCACGCGGAAAGGCCGCCATCATTGCACCTGCACCACCGGCATGGTCCAGATGGACATGTGTGGGAATGACATAGCGCACCTGCTCAGGAGCAATATTCCGCTCTGCCAATAATTGCTTCAGCAGGGGAACACTGTGTGTGGTACCCGTCTCCAGAACAGCACACTCTCCGGCTTCCTCCATCAGATAGAAGCAGGCTATACCCTTTTGCACGTAAGCTGCATCGATACAGGTAATGCCGTAGCCCAACGATTGATATATTAACTCGCCCATTAAAAATCTCTCGATTCAGCGTAAAATATTGCTTTGCACTTCCAGTTGAAAGGGCTCACCTATTTTCTCACTGATCAATGCCTTCAGTTCATCCACGTCGTCCACTTCCAGTCGCTTGGCCGAACTTAGTACCAACTTCACCAGTGGCGGGTTCTGCAGAGTGACGTCCGCGCTAACCACGTGCACCGACCCGGAAGTCAGCGAGATATCACCGGTAGGCACATGCTCCAGCAGACGTTCCCGGGAAACGAGATGAGAAAAAGATAGCGACAGCGGCACTGAGATGACCAGCAGAATTAAAAGCGTCACGCCAAGACCCGCCCGTGCCCGTTTAAATGGCGAGAACCCGAGCACCAGAAAGGTTGCGCTGGCAGCGAGCGCTATACCCACCAAATTAGTCACCAGCAACAGCGCGGCACCTGCGGCCATGTTCCAATCGGCCCAGCCCAACCCAATACCCACAACCCCCAGTGGCGGCACCAGTGCAACTGCAATCGCAACGCCAACCAAATTTTTGGCAATATCCCCCTTGGCGTTGACATAGGCGCAGGCGACGCCAGAGATTACCGCCACCAACAAATCCAGCAAGTTAGGAGACATACGCATTTTCATTTCTACAGTGGGAATATCCAGCGGTATCATCCAGGCCATTATAATTCCGCAAACCAGCCCCCAGCCGACTCCGACTAGCAATGTATGCGACGCGGTAGCAAGAAGTCCGGAATCAGAACGCGCCAATCCCATGGCGAGCGATGCAATTGGTGCCATTAACGGCGCAAGGAGCATGGCGCCGATAACAACGGGTGAAGAATTAGCGTATAAACCCACCAGCGCCAATATTACGCTCAGCGCCATCATCGTCCGATAGGACGTCGATGCCTTGGCATTGTCGCGCAGCGAGATAAACAGGTCGCGATACTCCTCCTCCGTGGCATGACTAAACAAGGGCAGGTATCCGTCCAACAATGGTCCGGCGCCGGCCTCCAGAGGAATATGATTGAGCCGAACCGTCTCCTTCTCAATCGTTTTGCTCTCCTCCTGCACTGCCTCCATTACCGGCCCCGGTAACAGTCGCAGACGCCCGGGCAACATCTTGAATTCTATCTCCGTGGTATGCACTGGCTTGCCATCAAGCAGATACTCCACGCCCTGAGGCGCGGCGATTTGAAGTCGATCAGTCTGAATCAGGCTCAGGGAGTTGGGCAGTTGTGACAGGTTGATTTTGCGCGGCCACAACAATCGCAGTAAAAACCAGAGATAGCTGGTGACACTGCGCGGTGCCAGAGCCAGAAGAGAAAGTCGACTGTCTGCGGCGCCAAAATCGCGGGTGAACGCATGGCCCACTAACGCGCTTTGGGTCTGTCCCAGAACCACCATACCCAGTGCGGCCAAATCAATTTCGCGGTCTTTGCCGGTAATGAGCTTATAGGGAAGCAGTTGCAGCTTTCCCAGACCTTTCAGCGCACCCAGAAAAAGATTCCAGGATGTCTGGGCACGATTAATGTCATACGGCCGCAGCGCCAGTACCCGCCCGATAACCACCGAAGAAAAAACCAGCTCATCATTGCATGTCAGCGCATCGGCACTGATAACCGGTGCACTAAGATAGTGTGTAAATACCTGGTCCAAATCCCCTTTCACACCCAGAGCGGCCATTGCCTGGCTCGCCTGTGCATGAGGCAGCACGCCAACTTCCCATTGTTGCTCCAGTGCGTGGGGAGCCAAGTCTCGAATCATCTCATCGCCGAGACACAACAGTACGCGCGCACCATGGGGCGCCGCATCACGTTGAGCCCAGCCCAAAGCGGTGATACTCCCCAGCGCCGACAAACGCGCAATATCCTCAGCCTGCAAATTGCTATCGTGAATCAGGTAACGCAGTGGTACGGGAGATTCACTGGGTTCGTTTTCGAGCATCCGGGCCAACTCCTAGGTAGACGAAATGTGCGCTTAACCGGCGAGCGCCACAGCTCCCCCATCCAATACAAGAACGTGTCCGGTCATCCAGGCAGAAGCGCGGGAGCTCAGATAAATCGCTGTGCCCGCTGCATCTTCAGCATTGCCCAAACGTCCGCAGGGAAACATTGCGCCCATCTCCACCTCATGATCAAGCAGGTGGGCTGTCATCTTGCTGGGAAAGAACCCCGGGGCAATACCATTAACATTGATGCCCTGGGGAGCGAGATCCGCGCCGAGGTGTTGCGTCAAGTGGTGAACCGCTGCCTTACTCGCGGAATAGGCGTAGTTGTTCATATGCGGGTGAGTGATCCCGTTGATCGAGCCTATATTGATCACACGTGCCGCATTCTCCTCCGTACCCGCCGTACGCAATACGGGCAGCATCTGCTGGGTTAGGAAGAACATGGATTTCACGTTGAGATCCATGGTTTTATCCCAGCCGCTTTCGGGGAACGTGTCCAGGTCCGCGCCCCAGGTAGCGCCGGCATTGTTGACCAGGATATGTAGCTTATCCTCCAGGGCGCTAACAGCTGCGGCAAACGCAGTGACTCCCGCCACAGTTGATAGGTCCGAGGGAATAGCGATGCACTCTCCGATCGCGGCAAGTTCCTGCTCAGTAGCACGCAGTTCCTTCTCCTTTCGCGCAGTGATGTAGGTCTTTACGCCGTTCTCGACAAAACCCCGCGCAATCATGGCGCCGATTCCCCGAGAGCCCCCGGTGACCACCGCTACTTTTCCGCTGACGTCAAAGAGATTTTTCATATCGGATTCCTTCGATTCTAATTGGTAGTTTGTGCATGTAATATTTTATATAAAGGGTAGCCCGGACAATACCAATGTCCTGCGAACAGTGCCCCAAAAAGTATCATCATCAGAGCCCGACCAGAACTCTTCCCTCTCAAAAATCTTAGTTTACGCAAGTTTGGACCAAGCGGCTCCCCCTTGCTGACCTATACCTCCCGCTGCCGATACTCTGTCGGTGCACACCCGCACCAGGCTTTAAACGCATTGGAAAAGGACGCCTGATCGGAATACCCCAGTAACAGCGCAATTTCCGTTACCGCCAGTCGCGGATCATCCAGGTAGCGCCGGGATTGTTCTTCACGGACATCCTGGAGTATTTTCTTGAAGCTGGAACCAAGGGCACTGAGCCGGCGCTGCAATGTGCGTCGAGAAATCCCGAGTTCGACCGCAAGGCTATCAATGGTCAAAGTACCTCCGGGTAAAGCCCTACGTATTGCCACTCGGGTATCTCGCAAAAAGGGGTCTACTTTTGCGGGCTCGTCAAAGACTGAGCGCGTAGCAGCCAACAAATTATTGTCCAACTCAAACCCAACATCAATGAGAGGATAACGCACTACTTCCCGCGAAAAATACAGGCAGCTCACCTCACAGCCGAATTTGAGATTGGAGCCAAAAGCGCGCTTTAGAGCCCGCGTATCATCTGGTACCGGATATGAAAACTCGGCCGCGCGCACCGGAACAGGCAAGGCGCAGATTGCGTTCACTATCTCCGCGGAGGATTTCAGCATCTCATCGACCAGAGGGCGCCAGCTCCCCATTTCCTCATCCAATGCATGCCACTCCAGGCGAATAAAATCACCCTTCGGCCGTATCAACACTCTTCCGGTGTCGCCTCGAATTCGAATAGTGCTGGGAATAACATTAAAATATTCTTTCAGATTGCGACAAATCGTTGTCATGTACAGGTGCAGATTCATGCCACTGAAATAGACAATATGACCAACGTGAAGGCCGAGGTCCGGATCACCGCTGCGCGCAACGGCCGTACGATAACAATCAAGGTAATGCGCCAGCGGAATTCGCTCACCCGGCGCGCGCATTAGCTCCTCGCTAATCCCGGCATCCCGCAGCAGCGATGCGCTGTCGACGCCCAGGGCAGCAGCGGCCTGCACGACCGCTTTCAGGCATGCCACATAGACGCTTCCACTCGGGCTGACGGACATCAGGTTTTTCTCGCTGCCGCCAGCGCACGCAGCACCACAGTGCGAGTTTCAGCAGGGTCGATAACAGCATCCAACTCCAAATAAGATGCCGCTTCCGAGGCTTTACCCACCTCATACATTCGCGCAACGAGCTGCTGAAACAATTCTTCACGCGCCACTAAATCCTGCTCAGCCTCGAGCTCCCTTTTAAAGCCTAATCGCACAGCACCTTCCAGCCCCATACCCCCAAATTCGCCGGTGGGCCATGCAGCGGCAAACACCGGTGCGACAAAACTGCCGCCGGTCATCGCCATTGCACCCAGGCCATAGGCTTTGCGAAGAAATATGGCGACCATCGGCACACGCAATTTCGAGCCTGCCAAAAACAACGAGGACATGCGCCGGACAGCACCCTGTAGTTCACTGTCGGGCCCCACCATAAACCCCGGAGTGTCCGTCAGCGAAAGTATCGGCAGTGCAAAGGCGTCACATATTTGCAGAAAACGAGCGGCCTTCTCGGATGAGGTTGCATCCACAGCACCTCCCAACTGCTGACAATCGTTGGCAATCAGGGCGACGGGCTTGCCCTCTAGGCGAATGAATCCGGTAATAATGCTGCGCCCATAAATACGCTGTAATTCCAGGAACGAACCAGCGTCTGCAAGCGTTTCGATAATGTGGCGCACCGGGTAGCCCCAGCGTCGATCTTCGGGAATTGCGTCGCGCAGGCTCTCTTGAGGAGAGGCCTCCCATTGGGCGACCTCTCCCTGAAAATACGATAACAACTGTCTGGCAAGTGCCGTAGCATGTGCTTCATCTTCGGCGACAATATCCACCACGCCGTTCTTTTCCTGCACTTCAATGGGACCGATGGCGGTAGGTTCATGCTTCCCCATGCCACCACCTTCGATCATCGCGGGCCCAGCCATACCAATCCAGGAATTGCGCGTGGCGATGCAGAAATCGGCACAACCAAATAGCGCCGCGTTGCCGGCAAAGCAGTAGCCGTTATTGACGGCAATACGCGGCACCTTGCCACTAAGCGCCGCCCAGGTACTAAAGGACTTGATATTGAGACCGGCAATCTGCGTAGTGACGTCAGTATCACCTGGCCGCCCTCCACCGCCCTCTGTAAACATAATCAATGGAAGCGACTGCTCCATCGCGAGCTCGCAGATGCGATCCAGTTTACGGTGGTGAAAAAAACCCTGACTGCCTGCCAATACCGAGTAATCATTAACGATTATGCCCGCGCGGCCGCACTCAGCGCCAACCAGATCAGCATTGATCGTACAGGTACCTGTAATTACACCGTCGGCGGCAGTGTTGGTTTGTAAATCGGCATAGTCGCGGCGACTGCGCTGCGCAGCGACGGCTAGTTGACCATATTCCTGAAAGGAGTCTTCATCGGCGAGGTCAGCAACATTTTCTCGCGCCGTGCGACAACCCTTGCCGTGTCGCTTGGCACGGGCTTCTTCGCGCGCGTCATCAAGCGTGCGCGCTATGCGCTCGCGCAGGGCCTGCAGCTCAGGCCTGATCTCAATATCCATTAATGTCTCCGCTGGTGCACTGCAGAAATACTATAACGCAGATAGGCGCTCCAGACAGAGCGCGACGCTAACTAGATTGCTGTGTTTTCCCTCGCTTCTGTAAATCTGTTCGACGAGTGACGATCGCATCACCTGTCACTCATCGATTGACCTGGGTCATCACATTGCGTTCCATGACCAGTCCAGCGGCAAGATCTGTCTGTAGTCCGTCGTTCACCATTTGCTTGTAAAGCTTGACTGTTTCCGGCACACAACTGGCGATGTCTGCTGCCACTTTGCGACACTCATCCAACAACTTTTCACTGGCAACCACGCGGCTCACCAATCCCCAATCTGCAGCCTGCTGTGCAGAAATAAAGTTCGCTGTAAAATGTGCCTCACGCGCCCTGCTCGGACCAATGATTCGCGCCAACTTCTGGGAAAGTCCCCAGCCAGGCGCCAAACCCACTCGGCAATGTGTATCGGCAAAACGGCCTTCTTGAGAGGCCAGCAAGATGTCGCCCATCAGCGCCAGTTCGAAACCACCGGTGGCAGCGACGCCATTCACACCCACGATTATTGGACGGTCAAAGGATGTCATCGCCGCGGTGATGTCGTGCTCGGCATGAATATTGTAAACACCAATGCCGGACTCACTATCAGCCATTGCCTTCAGGTCAAGTCCTGCACAAAAAGCGGTTCCGGCACCCGTAAGAATCACCGCGCGAATATCAGGCTCGCCCTTCAGGACGCGAAAGGCTGCACACAAGTCGAGCAGCAACTGCGGCGACAGTGCATTTCTGGCCTCAGGACGATTGAGCGTTAGAACTGCGTAACCGTCCTCTCGCTCCACAATTAACTGGGGTTCACTCATTACATTGCTCCCTGGGCGTTATCGGCCCTGCCAGACAGGAGGGCGCTTTTGCAAAAAGGCTGCTGCGCCCTCAGCCGCGTCCTCGCTGGTAATACACTCGTGTTGCAAACGCGCCTCTGCACTAATAGTTTCCCCAACCGACATTTCCAAAGCTTCGTTGAGGGCCTGTTTTGCATAACGCAGAGACAGTGGCGCCTTGGCGGCAAGCTCCTGGGCCCACTCCAGCGTCGATTCCAGCAGCTTTTCGGCCGGTACTACACGATTGCATAACCCCCACTCGAGACACTTTTGAGCTTTCAACTTCTCACCCGTGGCAATAATTTCGTAAGCGCGTTTACGTCCGAGTGTGCGCGCAAGGTGCCATGTTGCGCCGCCATCCGGCACCAGCCCAATCGCAGCAAAGGCCTGATAAATAAAGGCATCGTCCGCCATAACTGTAAGATCACAGACCATTCCATAGGCACTACCAATACCAGCGCAGGCACCATTTATGGCACTGATCCAGGGTTTCGGAGCAGCGTGGATTTCCATGAGCGAGGGCTTGAACTCACCGTTGAGCTGGTCTTCCACGCGGAAATTAGCTCCATCCTGTGGCGCTTCGGAAAGGTCAGCTCCTGCACTAAAAACGCGACCTTCGCCGGTCAATATCACTACACGCACAGTGTCATCTCCGTTAACCTCGCGCACCGCCAGTAGCAATTCGCGCCGCAGGGCGCCATCGAAACTGTTGAGCTTATCGGGACGATTTAGACTGACAACCGCGACTGCGCCATGGTGCGCGATCAAAACTGTTTCATAGTTACTCATACCGCATTCCTCTACTCCAAAATCGTCAAACAATTGCACCGGAGGCTTTCAGGCCCTCCAATTCCTGTTCCGCAAACCCCATGGCCAGCAACACAGCATCGGTATCCTGACCCGCTTCGTGTGCACCGTGTTGCACTTTGGAGGGTGTGCGACTAAAGCGCGGAGCCGGAGCCGGCTGGGTCAGTCCGTCCATTTCAATATAGGTATTGCGCGCGACATTGGCGGGATGCTTTGGTGCATCCATAAAATTGAGTACCGGAGCAAAGCAAACATCTGTGCCCTCCATGAGCTCACACCACTGGGCCTGCGTTTTCTGCTTGATGATTCCGGTCAGCTGCTTTTTCATCGCCGGCCACGCCGCCTGATCATTCTGCGCACCAAAATCATCTTCAGACAATCCTGCCAATTCCTTGAGCAAGGCGTAAAACTGGGGCTCAATGGAACCCAGTGAAATGTACTCGCCGTCGGCGCACTCATAGGTATCATAAAAATGCGCGCCTCCATCAAGCATGTTGGATTCACGCTGCGTCTCGTCCCACATACCGAAGGACTGAAAGCCATAGAACATCCACATCAGCTGCGCTGCACCATCCACCATGGCTGCGTCGATGACTTGACCCTTACCGGAATTCGCAGTTTCCAATAAAGCCGCCAATACACCGTTGACCAGCAACATACCGCCGCCGCCCATATCACCAACGAGATTCAGTGGTGGTACAGGTTTCTCACCGCTGCGACCCATAGCGTATAGCGCGCCGGTGATGGAAATATAGTTGATATCATGCCCGGCACTTTGCGCTAATGGGCCTTCTTGCCCCCAACCGGTCATACGCGCGAACACCAGTTTGGGATTGCGCGCAAGGCAGACGTCAGGGCCAATACCGAGTTTCTCGCAAACACCTGGACGGAAGGGGTCGATCAATACATCGGCGTTTTCCACCATGCGCAACAGCGCTTCAACACCACCGGGATCTTTGAGATTAATGACTACGGACTTCTTGCCACGCGCGCTAACGTCTTTCATGACCATCGCTGACGCACGGTCAATGCGAATCACTTCCGCGCCCATATCAGCCAACACCATGCCGCCCATAGGGGCGGGGCCGATACCGGCCAGCTCGATTACCGTATACCCATTGAGCGGACCCATTAGTTTACTCCTGTGCTTGAATCGGAAAGTCGCGCCGCCATCGCAGCAGCGCGATGGGACGAACAGTTCTTACTTGGGCTGCATACGAATACCGCCATCCATGCGGATGCACTCGCCATTGATATAATCGTTTTCAACCAGCTGCTGTGCTAACTGTGCAATTTCATCCGCTTTACCAAGGCGCTTGGGGTACAGCACCTGGCTGGCCAGCGGCTGCAGGAACTCGGCAATTTCCGGCGTCATTTCTTCGACACCGCCCATCATCAGCGGGGTGGCAATCAAGCCGGGCACGATAGTGTTCACCCGAATACCCAACACCGCCAGGTCACGAGCGATTGGCAAGGTCATTCCAACCACACCGCCCTTGGAGGCCGAGTATGCGGCCTGACCGATCTGGCCCTCGTAGGCAGCAACCGAAGCAGTATTAATGATGACACCGCGGCCACCATCATCGTTGAGCACCGCGTTATCGGACATTTGCTCAGCGCACAACCTCAGGACATTGAAGGTGCCTACCAAATTGATCTGAATAATACGATTGAACTCATCCAACGGGAACGGACCCTTTTTGCCCATGGTGCGCATAGCGTTACCCGTGCCGGCGAAGTTGCAGCATACGTGGATAGCGCCAAATTCCTCCATCGTCTTGGCAATGCCTGCCACGACCGATTCTTCGCTGGTTACATTGACGTTGCAAAAAATTACGCTGCCGGGGTACTCCTCAACCAGAATATTGCCCTTCTCTTCATTCATATCGAAGATGGCTGCCTTAGCACCGTTAGCCACGAAACGTCGCACAGTGGCACGACCCAAACCAGATGCACCGCCAGTGATGACGGCTACTTTACCTTTCAAATCCATATCAATTCTCCTGAACTGTGTGAGTTGCTGCGTTTTTGTTAAAGGGGTTAAAAGTTACGGGTATTGAACGGCGTGTAATCCTCGCCCAAACAATCCCGACTGATGATAATTTTCATCACCTCGGAACTGCCCGCATAAATTGTCGATATCTTCGCGTCAGTATACTGCCTGCTAATCGGATATTCGTCCATATATCCATTGCCGCCGTGCAATTGGACACCCAGTTCACCCATCGCCACCTGTAGCTCGCTGGTGACAAGCTTTGCCTTGGCGGCATCAACCGCCGACAATTGACCCGCATTAAATGACGTCACGCACTGATCCACATAAACCTGCGAGAAGTCCAATTGGGTGCGCATTTCCGCGAGCTTGAACTGGGTATTCTGAAAAGCCGCTACCGGTTTACCAAAGGCTTTGCGCTCCTGAACGTAGGCAAGCGTGAGATCAAAGGACAGCTGAGCCGAGGACAGATAACCCACTGCCCCCAACAGGCGCTCTTCCGCCAGGCCCTTCATCAGGTAAATAAACCCCTGACCCGGCTCACCCAACACATTAGCCTTGGGCACTTTTACATCATTGAAAAATAGCTCGGCGGTATCCTGGGCCTTCATCCCCATTTTCTTCAGGTTGCGCCCCCGCTCAAACCCGGACATGCCGCGTTCCACGACAAATAGCGTCATGTGGTGTGGGTTATTGTCCGGATCAGTCTTGGCGGCAACAATCACGATATCGGCGTTGATGCCGTTGGAAATGAACGTTTTTGAGCCGTTCAGCACCCAGTGATCATCGTGCTCAATCGCGGAGGAACGCGTGCCAGCGAGATCACTACCAGCGTCGGGTTCGGTCATGGCAATGGCCAGAACACTCTCCCCGCTGACGCACTTGGGCAGCAGTCGCTGACACTGCTCTTCATTGCCAAAGCGCGTGAGATAAGGGCCTACCAGTCGGCTGTGCAGGCTATTGAACCAATCACCAGCGCGCGCATAGTTGGTCTCCTCGATAATGATCTGCTCAAACCGAAAATCGGCTTCGCCCATGCCGCCGTATTTCTCATCCGGCCAAATCATCAGAAACCCCTGCTCACCCGCCCGACGGAAGGCGTCCCGGTCAACACATCCAGCCTCACGCCAACCCTCCATATGTGGCACAATCTCTGCTGTGAGAAATTTTCGATAGGCATCGCGAAACATGTGTTGTTCTTCGGTAAATTCTCGTTGCAACATGACGGGGTTCCCGAGGGCAGAAAAATGAGCGGCCAACAGTATGGTGAGCACCCGGCAGGCCAACAATGACCTGCGCCGACAAATAAATAGACTGGACACTACAGCCGGTAACACCGGTGCTGACTGGATACACAATGGATCAGATTAGCCTGGAAAACTGGGTCGTTATGCATCTGGGTTTAATTTTTATGATCACCTGTGCGCAGATACTGGTGGTATATGCACTCAGCGACGCCAGCAATCCTACCCCGGGACTGGGGATGTACACAGTTTATTTCATGGCCGCACTGCTGGGATGGCTCGCATTTGCCCTACAACAGGGGTCTGACATACCCATGGCGGTGGATGTGCCCTCTGTGGCCTCGATTCTAAATAGCTACATTCTGTTTTTAGCAGCGGGCCAACGTGCAGGTATTAATACAGGTCGCTTCCTGCTGGGTCTAATTTGTCTATTTTCCTGCCTCAGTGTCTTTTTTCTGCCGCCACAACAGATGTTTGCAGTGCAAATGGGGACCGCCAGCTTTTTCTTCGCTGGAACCGGTCTACTCTGTGGATGGCGGAGCTGGAACAAACGCAACGTGGGTGACGCAATCATGGTAATCGCTGCACTACTGATGGCAGTCGGCATACCCTTAGCAATTTATCAGTGGTTAAGCTTGGGCAACTACCTGCAGGCCCAGGCATTGGCTTTTGGTGTTTACAGCTGTGCTTACGTACTAGTGGTAATAGGCTTCCTGGCGAGCGTGCTTATCGAATACCAACAACACCTGTCACACCTGGCCACGGTTGACCCTCTCACGCGACTACTGAATCATCGCGGACTGGAACAGGCTTTGCACATCACGCTGGCACACGCCGCCCGGCAGCAATTACCCACAGCGGTAATCATGGTCGACATCGATCATTTTAAGGAGGTGAATGATAATTTTGGACACGAAGCCGGGGACCAGGTAATCAGTCAAATCGCACAATATCTGCGGAGTGCGAGCCGAGCAAGCGATGTGGTAGCCCGAATCGGCGGCGAAGAATTTCTACTGGTCCTCCCACACACCGATCCTGACGGTGCGCGCCTGCTAGCCGAAAGCATTCGCAAACACATAGCGGAGCGGCCTCTGGTCGTTAATCAGCAAAGTATCCCCGTTACAGTGAGCCTGGGGGTTGCCAGTGCCGTTGGCGAAATTGACCTGGATAATCTGTCTCGAGAAGCCGACCGAGCGATGCATCTCGCAAAACGCGGCGGACGCAACCAGGTGGCCTCCGTGGAGCATAACCCTATTCATCTGAGCACGAACGTCAGTCAGGCCTGATACAACATGCGCGACCTCTCAATATCCGTTTATTTTGCTCGAGCTGTACTGAAAAATGCTGTCGCTCAAGGGCTGGATCCGATCAGTCTGCTGCGCAAGAATCGAATTTCTCCGCGCCTGATGCTCGAAGAGAGCGCTCGCATTTCCATAGAACGATTTGCTGACCTACAGGTCAGCACCATGCGGGCGATGAACGATGAGACCCTCGGTTACGGTGCACAGCGAATGCCCATCGGATGCTGGTCCATGATGTGTCATGCAGTCATTGGCTGCGAAACACTGGGGCAAGCGCTGAGCCGCTACTGTCGCTTTTATCAGCTGTTTGATATCGCTGCACAGCCCGTACTGGAGGAAGATGGGGATCTGGCGCGTATCACCCTGGCCGCACCCGATACCGGCAGCGCACAGACTCCCTACCTCCACGAAATGTTATTGTTTAATACTCACCGCTTTGCCAGCTGGCTAGTACAGGAGCACCTACCGCTTCAGGCTGTGAACCTCTCTTACGCGCCATTGGCACCCGCGATGGACTACCGCCACATGTTCCTGGCAAATCCGATAGAGTTCGAACATCCACTGTCACAACTGGTCATCTCGCGCAGCCTGCTCGATAAACGGGTGACACAGAATGAAACTTCGCTGCGGCACTTCCTGCGCCACCCTGTGCTAATAATGCTTACTCAGGATTACGCTGTGAACAGCTGGACTGCGCAGGTCCGACACAACTTGCGCCGCCGCTTGCGGGATATGCCGGAACTAAGCGCTGTGGCCACAGCTCTGGAGGTTCACCCACAAACATTGCGGCGGCGCCTGTCGGCAGAAGGCACTACTTTTAAGGACATCAAAAATCAGGTGCGCCGGGACACGGCACTGCATTTTCTGGGGAAGCAGGGACTCAGTATCGAGGAGATAGCGCACCGTGCGGGGTTTTCAGAGTCCAGTGCGTTTATAAGGGCTTTCAAGGGCTGGACGGGGGTGACGCCTTACACATATCGCAAGGGTCTCTGACCCAAAGGGCACTTGCGTATTTGCCCTATACCTTCCAACGCGCCTTCGAGTTTTGAGAGCGTGCCTCTCAGGGAATAGGGATTAGATCCGGGGCGTGGTCACCTTCGCGATAGGCCTTACAAAATGCGTCCTCATCTCCAGCGTAAACCGGATCATGCTCTATCAGTGCCGCGCGAATAAGATCCCAGGGCGTGGTGAGAGTAGCGGTGCCACCAGCATTTCTGGTGACCATGACGAGGTCAAGGCCTCGGTGCGCGGCGATGTTTTGTCCGCCAGCGCCCAAGCCTCCAAATACTCCTACGTCATAGGTCTGGAGGCAAGAGTACGCGCCGTCATAGTTACAATCGGTGGACTCGCTG
>TARA_R110002072_G_scaffold218213_1_pt1 | contig 19826 bp, 19 predicted proteins | sample TARA_R110002072 | Tara Oceans TARA_R110002072 (sample SAMEA4397118) | marine metagenome | biome: Polar Biome; feature: [SRF] surface water layer (ENVO:00010504); material: water (ENVO:00002006), including particulate matter (ENVO:01000060) such as... | depth 5 m | reverse complement strand
AAATCTGAATTTTTTCTCGCTAAGTCGCTTTATAATATTAATAAAAGAGATGAAGCCTGTGGTTATTTAAAAAAATCCATGAAATTTAATTTTAAGCCAGCATTTGCGGAGTTTTCTAAAAACTGTAAATAATATATTTTTATTTCTAAATAAAATTAAGTACTTTTATTACTTGAAATTAAGTAAAGTAAATAGTAGGTAAGTGCTAGGTGAATTGATAACCTCAAAAACAAGATTGCGCCTGTTGATCAAGTTCTTTGTATCACAGGCCAATCGGGGTTATTTAAATGGTCTAGCCACGGAGATGGGCGAATCTACAAACGCCATCCGAAAAGAGCTTAATCACCTGCATGACGCTGGTTACCTTCAAAAAGAAAAATCCAACAATAAAATACAATATAAAGCCAATACAAAGCACCCTATGTTCTCTGTATTGCAAAAGGTAATTCTCAAGCACCTAGGACTAGAAGACGCCGTAGAGATCGTTTTAGAGCGAATGGGAGATGTGGAGCAGATCATTCTTATTGGTAATTACGCTAAAGGCATAGATAGTGGTAAAATAGAAATTATCATAGTAGGTCAGGATTTAAATACTTCATACGTTCAAAATCTCGAAGAAAAGCTCGAAAAGCTAATTTCTAGAAAGGTCGCTTTCTTTTTGTCTGCTAGTCATTCGCTAAGCGAGGATGAAATCATTTTATTCAATAAAAATGAGTAGTTCGGACCTAAATCATAGTAGTCACCTACCAGCAGTAGTAAATATCATTAATAATCTTTTTTAATAATGAGTAAGCAAAAAGCCATCATCGTTTCAGGATACTTTAACCCCATTCATAAAGGGCACCTAGAGTATTTTAATAATGCAAAAGCTATTGCTGATCAGCTTTTTGTGATAGTAAATAACGACCACCAAAGGGAGTTAAAGGGGAGCAAGGAGTTTCAGGATGAGAATGAGCGAATGATAATCGTTTCTAATATAAAAGCAGTAGATAAGGCAATTCTCTCTATTGATACTGATAGAACAGTTTGTAAGACTATTAAAATGATCGCTGAGCAGTTTGGCGAAGAGTTTGATCTTGGCTTTGCAAATGGGGGAGATCAAAATAATGATACCATTCCTGAGAGATCTGTTTGCGAGCAGATGAATGTGGCTCTAATCGATGGGCTCGGAGATAAAATACAGTCATCTAGTTGGCTGCTTAAAAAATTATAACAAGTTTTTGTAATATTAATCAAAAATAAAAGTAAAATGGCATTCAAATTTGACTACAAGCCACCTAAGGTAATTGCCGAAATCGGTTGCAACCATATGGGAAAAATAGAAATTGCAAAAGAATTAATAGATCTTGCTAAACAAGCAGGTGCGGGTTATATAAAATTCCAAAAAAGAAATAATAAAGAATTACTCACAGAAGAACAATATAATACTCCCCATCCTGTAAGTGAAAATTCATATGGAAGCACATATGGCGCACACAGAGAATATTTGGAATTTGATGTTGCTCAAAATAAAGAGTTAAAAGAATATTGTGACGCCATAGGAATAATTTATAGTACTTCTGTTTGGGATGTTACTAGCGCAAAACAAATGATAAGTTTTGAGCCATTATTTTTAAAAGTTCCCTCAGCATGTAATAATAATTTTGAAATGCTAAAAGTTTTAAGAGATGAGTTTAAAGGTCAAGTACAGCTTTCTATTGGAATGACAAGTAAAAGTGAGGTTGAAGAGGTTGTTCAATTTTTTGAAGAGACTAATCAAGCAAAATCTAGACTTCTTATTTATTCTTGTACTTCAGGGTATCCTGTGCCAGCCAAAGATGTTGCGCTCCTCGAAATTAATTGGCTGTATGATAATTACGAAACAAGAGTAAATGAAATAGGTTTCTCAGGACATCATTTAGGAGTTGCTCTCGATGTTGCAGCGTATACTTTGGGCGCCAGATGGATTGAAAGGCATTTCACGAAAGATCGAACTTGGAAAGGGACGGACCACGCAGCTTCTTTGGAACCGCAAGGTCTTCAGAAACTTGTAAGAGATCTAAATGGAGCTTATGAAGCGCTTAATTATAAAAGTTCTGAGATATTAACAATTGAACAAGTGCAAAGAGATAAATTAAAAAACAGAAAATAAAGATGAATCTAGCTTTTATACCTGTTAGATGCGGTAGTAAGTCTATACCTTTAAAAAATATAAAAATTTTTTGTGGGCAGCCTCTTATTTACTGGAATTTACATGCACTACAGACTTCATCTAGTATAGATAAAATTTTTGTAGCTACTGATTGTGAAAGTATAAAATCAGTTGTTGAAAATTTTAATTTTTCTAAAGTAGAAGTATACGAAAGAGACGCAAAAAATGCTGACGATTTAGCTAGTACTGAATCTGTTATTGTGGAGTTTTTAAATAAAAAAAAATTTAATGACAATGACCTCTTTTTTCTCGTTCAAGCTACTTCACCTTTTACTCAGTCAAAAGATTTTGATAATGCCTTAAAAACCTTAAAAGTAAATAATGCAGACTCACTTCTTACTTGTGTAAGGGCTAAAAGATTTTTATGGAATGACAAAGGCCATCCTTTGAATTATGACTTCAATAATCGCCCAAGAAGACAAGATTTTAATGGCACTTATATGGAAAATGGAGCATTTTACATAAACACCATTGCAAATATTAAGAAAAATCAAAACCGACTAAGCGGAAATGTAGTGATACATGAAATGGAAACTTTCACTTCTGTAGAAATTGATGATGATGATGATTGGAAGATTGCTGAGATGTTAATGAAAAAGTATATTATTTCAAAAAAAACAAATCTTTCTGTCAAATTATTCTTATCAGATGTAGATGGCACACTTACCGATGCAGGCATGTATTACGGAAATAATGGTGAAGAGTTTAAAAAATTTAATACACATGATGGCAAAGGATTTGAGCTTTTAAGGAAAGCAGGAATAAAAACTGGTATTATCACAAGCGAAAAAACTGAAATAGTTGCAAATAGGGCGAAAAAGCTACAACTAGATTATGTTTATCAAGGTCTTCAACATTTTGAAAAGTATGAAATTGTGAAAGAAATTTGCACAAAAGAAAATATTTTAATAAATGAGGTTGCATATGTAGGAGATGATATTAATTGTTTAGAATTACTCCAAAGTGTTGGTATAGCTGCTTGTCCAAATAATTCACAGGCAATAATTAAAAATATACCTGGGATAATATTATTGAATAAAAATGGAGGTGATGGGGCAGTAAGAGAATTTGTAAATATTGTATTAGGTTTATGATATACCGTAGTTTAATTCAAGTATAACTGTATGATTAATCGCTTTTATGGATGACTTCAAGTATTTATTAAATAAAGAGCATAATAAAAAATGTTTAATATTGGGGGGGTCCCCGAGTATTGAGGATATACAATTTGAAAAATTCGATGGTATTATAATTTCCATGGGTAATATACCCATTAGAATTAAGGACAGGCGAGAAGTTAATTATTGGGTTAATGCTAATTCGCTTTTTCCAAGACCCGACAAACATTATGACATCTTAAATGAGTTTAAAAATACCGTTTTAATTTTTTCCAGTAGTGTTTTAAACTCAGCCGAAACCTTAGATTATAATCAAATAAAGAAAAAGTTAAAAATTAAATGGTTTGATTATGACCAAAGACACTTTAACGGATTAAATTGTAATGAACAATCAGATTATAGATTTAATTTAAATAAGTCTCTTAATTGTTGCTTTTACAAGAAGGGAATAACAATTCAAGAATATTTAAAAAACATTTATAAAACAGATTCTCATTATTCGACGGGCTCAACAGTAGCAATTCATTCAATTGCTATAGCAATGATTTTAGGATGTAAAGAGATATATATATCAGGAGTTGACTTACCTATTTATGAAAAAAATTACAGACACTATGGCAGTTCTAAATTTAAATTACTATATAATTTTTTAAATGAAATATTAAAGGGAGAAAGAACTATACCACTTAGAAGAGTATTGAGTATTTTATTTAAAACAAATCAAAAATCGGTTTTCTATGAAGATATCCCAAAGATTTTAAATGACTTTGAGTATTTGAATAACTTATGTATTTCTAATAAAATTAAATTATATAATTTAAGTTCAGGATCCACTTTAAATAAAATACACAATCTAAAATTCCTTGACCCAAAAGATTTTAATAATTTTTAATTAAAAAAATGATAAAAACTTTACTTCAAATAAACTTTTTAATAACTAAACAACAAAGAAAAGGGTTGGTTTATTTAGTTGTATTACTTTTTATTGGAATGATATTGGAAGTATTCGGACTAGGAATCATAATACCTATGATTAATATTTTATTAGACTCAGAAATGACAGATAATTATGTATTTATCACTAAAAGTAAAAGTTTTTTTCCTGGTTTTTCTCATGAAGATTTTGTTTTTTTAATACTTGGATTAGTCTTTATTCTTTACTTAATCAAAACACTATACCAAGGATTTTTAACATACAAGCAAAATATTTTTCTTAACAATGTTATAGCAAACATTTCAAATAATTTATTTCAAAGATTTTTAAACCAACCTTATAGTTTCCATTTAAATAGGAATTCCTCTGACCTTATTAAAATACTACAAGTTGAAGTAAATTATTTTTTTACTTATTTTTCATCATTAATAAGTTTTGTTCTGGAAGTAGGATTTATTTTTTCAATATTACTTACTTTAATAATGATAGAACCTACTGGAGCTATTTCTGTTGGAATTTTTTATGGAGTACTTTCCTTAATATTCTTTCAATTTACAAAAGTGAAACTTACTAAATGGGGAGAATCAAGACAAACATATGATTTACAAGTTTCTAAAGTGATTTTTGAAGGACTAGGAGGAATTAAAGACCTAATAATACTAGGGAAAACCTCAGCTTATACAGCTTATTTTTCTGATAAAAATTCATTGAAATTTAGCCTAAATGCAAAGATGGGAACTTTATCACAAGTGCCTAGATTTTTTCTTGAGCTTGTTTCAATTCTAGGTTTGCTAAGTTTTATCTCTATAATGTTGCTTCAAGGTAAGGATACTACAAGTTTAATAACCGTCTTGGGTGTGTTTGTTGCTGCTGTCTTCAGATTAATACCTTCTATAAATAAAATTATATCCGTTAGTCAGTTATTAAAATATCACCAACCTTCGGTAGATATTATTTTTAATGAGTTACATAATTCCGAATATATTGAAAGCAATAACTTAGTACAAGATAATTTTATTTTTCAAAATCATATAGAGTTTTCAAATGTAAAATTCGCCTACAACAACAAAAATATAGTATTAAATAATATTAATTTAAAAATAAAAAGAGGGCAAACTATTGGTATAATAGGCCAGTCTGGTTCAGGTAAGAGCACTTTTATTGATTTGTTGGTAGGATTACACAGGCCTACTTTTGGTAAGATTTCAATAGATAATATAGATAATTTGCAATTATCTCAGTCTTGGAGAAATAACATTGGTTATGTTTCACAAACAATATATCTAATTGATGATTCTATTAAAAAAAATATTGCATTAGGTGTTCCAGATGACGAAATCGATGAATCTTGGATAAATAAGCTTTTGATTAAAGTACGTTTAGAAAAATTTATAAGTAATTTAGAAGAAGGCGCAAATACAAAAGTTGGAGAGAGAGGTGTTCAGCTTTCTGGAGGGCAAAGACAAAGAATAGGATTAGCTAGAGCTTTATATAATAACCCTGGAATTTTGATTTTAGATGAAGCAACTTCTTCATTAGATAACAATACTGAAAAAGAAATTATGCTAGCTGTAAATAATCTAAAAAAGCAAAAGACCATAATAATTATAGCTCATAGATTATCAACTTTAGAGAATGTTGATCAAAAATATAAAATAGAAAATTCTACAATATTTAAAGTATGAAAGCAGTAATCTTAGCAGGAGGTTTAGGTACAAGAATATCTGAAGAAACCACATTAAAGCCAAAGCCCATGATTGAAATTGGAGGAAAGCCAATTTTATGGCATATTATGAAAATTTATTCTCATTATGGGATTAATGAATTTATCATATGCTGCGGATATAAAGGCTATGTAATAAAAGAATATTTCGCTAATTACTTTTTGCATCAGTCAGATATTACTTTTGACATGAGTAAGAATGAAATGAAAATTCACCAAGAACACGCTGAGCCTTGGAAAGTAACTCTCATAGATACGGGTGAAAACACTATGACTGGAGGTAGAGTTAAAAAGATTAAAAGCTATTTGAATGAAGGAGAAGATTTTTGTTTGACTTATGGAGATGGATTAGCAGATATAAATATTAGTAAGTTAGTTTCATTTCATCAAAGTCATCGAAAAATTGCCACATTGAGTGCTGTTTTTCCTCCCGGAAGGTTTGGAGCTTTAGAGGTAACAAAAAATCAAGTAACTAGTTTTTATGAAAAGCCTAAAGGAGATGGAGCTTTAATAAACGGAGGTTTCTTTGTTTTAAAGCCTAAAGCTTTAGATTATATAAAAGGAGACACTACTATTTGGGAACAGGAACCATTGAATAATTTGGCAACAGATGGAGAGCTAATGTCATTTAAGCATGAAGATTTTTGGCAACCAATGGATACCTTAAGAGATAAATATTATTTAGAGGAACTTTGGGAAACTGGTAAAGCCCCTTGGAAATTATGGAACTAAAAGATGTATTAAACTTTTATAAGGGTAAACGAGTATTTGTTACTGGACACACAGGTTTTAAAGGATCATGGCTTTTGTATCTCTTAGACTTAGCAGGCGCAAAAGTTACGGGGTACTCTTTAACACCTAATACTGTTCCTTCACTTTTTAATTCCATAAATTATTCAGATAATATAATATCAGTTATTGGAGATATTAGGGATCCAGATAATTTTAGAAGCGCTTTTAATGAGTGCAAACCGGAATTTGTTTTTCATATGGCCGCTCAACCTTTGGTTTTGGAGTCTTATAAAAACCCTAAGGAGACTTTTGACACTAACTTCACAGGAACACTTAACCTATTAGAAATCTTAAAAGAGTACCACCAAAAAGTTCAAGCAGTTTTTATCACAACTGACAAAGTATATGAAAATTTAGAAATAGGATTTCCTTTTGTTGAAACAGATAAGTTGGGAGGAAAAGATCCTTACAGCGCAAGTAAAGCAGCCTCTGAAATATTAATTGATTCTTATGTCAAGTCTTTTTTTAAAGATTCACATGTCTCAATTGCTTCTGCAAGAGCAGGAAATGTTATTGGTGGCGGTGATTGGTCAGAAAATAGACTCATACCAGATATTATAAGGGCTAAAATAGCTGACGAGCCACTTATTATAAGAAGCCCAAAAGCGGTTAGACCGTGGCAACACGTGTTAGAACCACTTTTTGGTTATTTAAAACTCGCAAAGGGTCTTTATGATAATCCAAAATTGAACATAGGCCCTTGGAATTTTGGCCCTGAGAATAAAGATATAAAGAAAGTTGAAGACATAATTCACATTGCTAGAAAATTTGGAATTTTAGGAGATGTAGTTATTAAAGAATCTTCTTTAATTGAAGCTGAATGTCTTATGTTAAATATTACAAAAGCTAAGCAAAGATTGAACTTTAGACCGATATGGAATTCTAAAGAGGCTATTGAAAAAACATTCAATTGGTATCTTAATTATAATAAAGGAAGTATAAATGCAAATAAGTTAATTGAATCTGATATTAAGGCTTATTTAAATACATTACACTGATTAAAATTATAAATATCTAAATATTCAATTTATCGATCCATAGAAATTTAATTTTAAATAAAAATTTATATAAAAAAATAAAAATGAATAAATTACAAAATAAGTGTGAAGTATGTAACAGTGCTAATATGGAAGAAGTTTTAAATCTTGGACTTCATCCACTATGTGATGATTTAATTAATATAGAAAAAAAATCTACTTCTAAATTATACCCTATTGAAATTTTACTGTGTAGAGAATGCTTAACAAGCCATCAAAAGTATCAAGTAGATAAACATGAATTATTCCCAAAAACTTATCATTATAGATCACGTTTAACTAATGATGTTTTGTTAGGCATGGATAATTTAGTTGGATCTGTAGAGACATATAAAGGGTCTTTAAATAGCTTAAATGTTTTGGATATAGGCTGTAATGATGGAAGTCTTTTAGACAAATTTTATAACAAAGGGGCTAAAACTATTGGAATTGAACCAACTGGAGCTCACGAAGATGCAGATAAAAGACATATTATAATAAATGACTATTTTAATGAGTTAGTTGCTGAATCAGTAATAAAACAATTTGGTAAAATAGATGTGATTACTTTTACTAATGTTTTTGCACATATTGAAGACCTGCCTTCATTATTAACTTCTCTTGAAATTCTTATGAATGATGAAACAGTTATTGTAATTGAAAATCATTATTTAGGAGCAATATTAGAAAAAAATCAATTTGACACTTTTTATCATGAACACCCAAGGACATATAGCTTGAAGTCATTTGTAAATATATCAAAAAGTATAAATTGTAACATATTAGATTTAGACTTTCCTAAAAGATACGGGGGAAATATTCGGGTTATGTTAGGAAGGGCTAATCCAAATGGGGATGTTCAAAATTTAATAGATGAAACACTAAAAACAGAAGAAAGTTTTTATGATAAATTTATTGAAATGAATAAATTTATTGAAATATGGAAATTAGATAAAAAGAAGCAAATTAAGAAATTAGTTGAAAAACATGGAAGACTAAAGGCAAAAGCATTTCCCGGACGAGCAGCAATTTTAATTAAGTTATTAAATCTTTCTAATAATGAAATAGAGGCAGTTTACGAAAAACCTGGGTCACCAAAAATCAATAATTTTGTTCCAGGAACTAGAATACCTATTAGACCAGATTCTGATTTAAATCTAAAAGATTTAGAGATTATACTTAATTTTGCCTGGCATATTTCAAAAGAAATAAGAGATTATTTATCATCAGATGGCTTTAATGGAGAGGTAATAGACATTTTATGATTGGAATTTTAGGTAGTGGTTTTGGTTTGTATGGCTATCTGCCTGCAATATGTCAGTATTATCCGGATAAAAGTATTTTTTTAAGCTATAAGGCTAAACTAATTTTAAATGCTAGGTCAGAATTACACAACTACCAAAAAAATATTATTTGGAAAGAAAGCTACGAAGATATAATTCAGAGTTCAGAAGTTTTAATCATTTCCTATCCTCCTTTTGAAACTAAAAAGCTTATAAAGTTAATAACATCTTCTTCTAAGATAAAAAAAATAATTGTAGAGAAACCAATATGTGAGACTCCAGAGAATGCTTTATTTTTTTTAAATCAAATGAAAAAAGCTAATATAAAGATAGCTAGCTCTTTTATTTTTATATATACTGAGTGGTTTGATTTTTTAAAAAATTCCGACATTGACATCAAAATACATTGGCAAATAGTTAATAAAAATCAAAAAAATAGTTGGAAGTGGAATCCAGAATTAGGAGGGGGTTTGTTAAGTTTTTACGGAATACATTTAATTTCATTATGTGCATATTTTAATTTTAAAGTAAAAAAAATTATTAAAAATGATTTAAATAATTTTGAGGCAATTTTTAAAAAAAAAAACAGAGAGATATTGATCAAAATAAATTATTCTAATTCTGAGACTTTTTTTAAAATAAATAATTCTTTTTCTGAAGAAACTCCTTTTGGTAAACAAAAATCGTTAGAAACTGAAGACTTTAGAGTAAGTTTTATTAATGATCTTTTAAATGACTTTGAAAAAGACAATAATGATTTAGAAAAATTAGCAAGGAAAACTATTTTATTGTGGAAATCAATTGATTCTGCTGATATATCTTTAATTCAATCTAACAACTAATGATTCCTTTTGTAGCTATTAAATTACCTATATATAATTCAGAGAATACGATTATTGATACAATAGATTCATTATTGAACCAAACTTTTTCCGATTTTAAATTGTATATATATGATAATTGCTCAACTGATGATACTCAAAAATTAATTCAAACTTTTGAAGATGAAAGAATCAATTATTTAAAACATTCGAAGAATTTAGGGTGGAATTATAATTTTGACTATTGTTTAAATAATACAGGAGAACAATATACTTTAATCGCTCATGGAGATGATATTTACCATCCTAATTTTATAGAATATAATTTACATTTTTTAAAAAAAAGTTCTAACAGTGTTTTTTTTTCACAAGGAATATCGTTCAGATCTTTAAAACCTAATCTCATTAATTTTGATCTAGATAAAGCCTCTTTGAAAAGCTTCAACTATTTTACATTATTTGAATCAATTTGTTTTAATGGCAACTTTTTATATTGCCCAACTCTTTTTGCAAAAACAAAAGTTTTAATTGAAGGGATTGGTAGTTTTAATGGAAAAGAATTTGGCGGCTCTGCCGATCTTGATGCCTGGCTTAGACTTTCTAAAAATTATACTATTAATTTGATTTTAACTCCTGGTTTATTCTACCACAGAATTACAGAAAGTCAACTTTCAACATTAGAGCGAAATATTCCTAAAAGTTTTTTCGTAAAATGTATGTTATCCTATTTAGATGTGGAAAGCAAATCACATCAAACATTAAAAGATTATATTTTGTGGCATAAATATTTCCATGAAGTTTTCTTTAACTTTAAATTAAAGAAGGATTTTAATTTAAAGTTAATTGTCATAAAAACATTCAGTTTAAAAGTCAAAATAATTAAAAGGATAAAGCTTATTTTGTTCACAATCTTAATTTATATTTCTAAATATATGCCAAAGAAAATTTACAAAGTTTATTATAAATTAATTAATAGTGTTGTACGTTAATTTTTTCTAAAGCTATATATTCATAGAGGAGTAGTCTAGATTTATGACATGTTTGCTTTGTTTAAAACATATATTTTTATAAGCCCTAAATATTTAAAAATTATCAGCATGAATAAGATAGCATTAATTACAGGAGTAACAGGTCAAGATGGCGCTTACTTATCAGATTTTCTATTAAAGAAGGGGTATACTGTTCATGGATTAAAGCGAAGAACATCTTTATTTAATACAGATAGGATTGATCATCTTTATGAGGACCCTCATATTGAGAACCAAAAGTTCATTCTCCACTTTGGAGATATGACAGACGCTACTAATCTTATTAGGATCATTAAAGAGATACAACCCGATGAGATTTATAACTTAGCTGCTATGAGTCATGTGCGGGTTTCATTTGAAATGCCAGAGTACGTTGCCGACACAGATGGCATAGGAGCACTTCGATTACTCGAAGCTGTTAGAATTTTAGGATTAGAAAAAAAGACTAGAATATACCAAGCCTCTACTTCAGAATTATATGGAAAGGTTCAAGAGGTTCCTCAGACTGAAAACACACCCTTCTACCCACGTTCTCCATATGCAGTAGCAAAAATATATGCGTATTGGATTACGGTGAACTACAGAGAAGCTTATGGCTTATTTGCATCTAATGGAATACTCTTTAATCACGAATCTCCAATTCGTGGAGAAACATTTGTAACTAGAAAAATAACAAGAGCGGTTTCAAGAATTGCTCTTGGTCTTCAAGATAAGTTTTATTTAGGAAACTTAGATTCTCAAAGAGATTGGGGGCATGCTAAAGATTATGTTAGAATGATGTGGATGATTCTTCAAGCAGAGAAATCTGAAGATTGGGTTATTGCTACTGGAAGAACAACCACCATTAGAGATTTTGTAAAGATGGCATTTGGGCATATTGGAATAGAATTAGAATTTAGTGGCGATGGTATTAATGAAGTAGCCAAAATAGCTTCATGTTCTAATCCTGAATACCAATTAGAAATAGGAAAGGAAGTATTGTCTATTGATGAAAAATACTTTAGACCCACAGAGGTTGATCTTTTAATCGGTGATCCAACCAAAGCCAAACAAAAACTTGGATGGGAGCCTCAGATAACTTTAGAGGAATTAGTGAAAGATATGATGAGCTCAGATTTAGTTTTAATGAAGAAAGATATGTATTTAAAAAATGAAGGGTTTTCTACTTTAAATTATTTTGAATGATGAAAATTTTTGTTACTGGTGGTTCTGGAATGGTTGGTAGAAATTTAGTTCAATTTCTTGTTGATCGACAATATATTGTTTTAAGTCCAACCTCTAAAGAGGTTAATTTATTGAATAAAGAGTCACTTAATCAATTTATTAAGACCACAAATCCTAATGTAATAATTCATTGCGCAGGTGAAGTCGGTGGTATTCAAGCAAATATAAAAAACCCCTATTCTTTTTTAAACCTCAATTTAGAAATGGGTTTAAATATCGTTCAATGTGCTATAAATAATGGTATTGAGAAATTAATAAACCTTGGGAGTTCTTGTATGTATCCTGCTGGGAACGATTCAGAAATAAAAGAATCAGAAATTTTAACAGGCCCACTTGAAAAAACAAACGAAGGCTATGCTTTAGCCAAAATTGCTGTTGCAAAATTATGTGAATTTGCTGCAAAAGAACATAGAATAAATTATAAGACAATAATCCCTTGTAATTTATATGGTAAGTGGGATAAATTTCATCCTGAAAATTCTCATATGATACCTGGAGTAATTAGAAAGTTACATGAAGCAAAGCTAACTAGTACTTCTCCAATTATTTGGGGAGATGGAACAGCTAAACGAGAGTTTATGTATGCAGAAGATCTGGCAGACTTTATATGCTGGTCACTCGAAAATTATAATTCATTAGAAAGTTATACTAATGTTGGTATTGGAAATGATTTATCAATATTAGAATACTATAAAGAAATTGCAAAAGTTGTTGGTTATAAAGGTCCATTTGAATTTGATTATGATAAGCCTACAGGAATGCGTAGAAAATTATGCTCAATAGAAAAACAAAAAAAACTTGGATGGGAACCTAAACATTCACTTCAACAGGGTTTAAAAAAAACTTATAAATTTTATTTAGAAAATTATGCAATATAAATTAGCTGCTTCAACTTGGGATGATAAGGAAATAGGAGCCATACAATCTGTAATAGAATCAGACCTTTATTCAATGGGACCAAAGGTTGAGAAATTTGAAAAAGATTTTGCTTGTTTTTTTGGATCTAAATACGCTGTAATGTGTAGTTCTGGATCTACGGCAAACCTATTAATGGTAGCTGCTCTTTTTTATGCAAAAAACCCATATTTGAAAAGAGGTGATGAAATAATAGTTCCAACGGTATCCTGGTCTACAACTTATTTTCCTTTACAGCAATACGGTTTAAAGTTAAAGTTTGTAGATATAGATATTAATACATTAAACTATAATTTACTTGAGCTAAAAAAAGCAATAACTGAAAATACAAGAGCCATAATGGCCGTTAATTTACTTGGTAATCCAAATGACTTTGACGAAATACACAAATTAATATTAGACAGAAGTATTGTTCTTGTAGAAGATAATTGTGAATCTATGGGAGCGAAATACAATAATAAATTCACAGGGACATTCGGTTTAATGGGTACTTTTAGTTCCTTTTTTTCTCATCATATAGCAACTATGGAGGGAGGAGTGGTTATTACTGATGACGAGGAGTTGTATCATATCTTGCTGTGCATTAGAGCTCACGGGTGGACAAGAAATTTGCCGAATAAAAATCATGTTTTAAGCAAATCTGAAAATTGGTTTGAGGAATCATTTAAGTTTGTTTTACCTGGCTATAATGTAAGACCATTAGAAATGAGCGGTGCGATTGGAATAGAACAGTTGAAAAAGCTTCCTAGCTTTATAGAGCAAAGAAGGAAAAATGCAGAGTTATTTATTAAATTATTTAGTAATAATAAAAGGTTTATAATTCAACAGGAAATAGGTGAAAGTTCTTGGTTTGGGTTTTCATTAGTAATCAATGATAATTCAAAAAGATCTGAAATAATTGAACTTCTAACCGAATCAAATATTGAATGTAGGCCCATAGTCACAGGAGATTTCACTCAAAACCCAGTATTGAAGTATTTTGATTATGAAATTATGGGAAGTCTTTCAAACTCTAAGAAAATCCATAAAGATGGTTTTTTTGTAGGAAATACCCATTTAGATTTAAGAGATGAATTGGAGTATTTAGCAACTAAATTATTCAAACTAGGTATGGATTCTGCATAGCGGATTCTAGCTAGATAAAATATTTATAGAATTAATTTTTTAATTCTTATAACATTACACATCAAAATAATTGACATCAAAATAACGATATGATTAATGGAAGTTTAGTTGTTAACTATAAAATTTTTCTAAAAAATAAAATTTTTAATATTAAAAATTCTTTTGCAAGTCTTGAAGCTTTTTACTTTTTAAAAAAAACTTTTCTAAAGCATGGCATTAACTTAGCTACCCAAGATATAAATAGTCCTGAAAACTCATCATTTGTAATTTTCAATGACATACCACATAACTTAAAAAAAATTCCACAAAATTCTTATTTAATATTGTGGGAAAGTGAAGTTATAATTCAAGAAAATTGGAATAAAAAAAATCACATTCACTTTAAAAAAATATTCACATGGAACGACGATCTTGTTGATAACATTAAATATTTTAAAATTTTCTTTCCTCATAGTTTAACAATTAAATATGATGGGGAATTAAAAAAAAATTTCATATGCATGATTACTTCTAATAAAAGATCTAATCATAAAAATGAACTTTATTCTCAAAGATTAAATATTATTAAGTGGTATGAAAATTTAAAAGCAGGGCAATTCCAATTTTATGGAAATGGTTGGGACAGATTAAATTTAAATAACAGGTACCTTAATTTTATTTTTAGAAAAACCAAATTAGATATTTTATTTAGTATTAATTATTTTAATTATCAGGGAAGGATAGAGAGTAAATCAAAAATAATGAACACATATGTTTTTTCTTTTTGTTTAGAAAATGCATATGATTATAATGGATATATAACAGAAAAAATATTTGATTGCTTTGCTTCATTGACTATTCCAATATATAAAGGACCACCAAATACTTTACAATTCATACCAAAAGAATGTTTTATTGATTACGACAGATTTAATTCATTAGAAGAATTAAATTGTTATTTGCGATCTTTATCAGACAAGGATATTGAGGAATATCAAAACTCAATACTTACTTTCATTAATTCTAAAAAATCAAAAATATTTTCGCACAAATATTTTGTAAAATCTATTGTTGACGAGATAATTAAAGATTTAAATAGACAGCAATCTTAGTAACCTATTACACTTAAATTGATGAAACAAACTAAAACATTATATATTGATGCATCTAGATTAAAATCAGGTGGAGGGGTTCAGCATTTTGTAGAAATATTAAAATCAAATAAATTGTCCTTTTTTGATGAAGTAATTATTTTTTCCTACAAGGAATTAGAGGAGAAGGTGAAACTGATTAATAATGAATATATATTTAAAACGAACTACCTCATAAATAAAAATGTTTTCACTTGTTTGTTTTGGCAATTTTTTTTTCTTAAAAGAGAGATACAAAATGAAAACTCAATTTTACTCACTGTTGATTCAACCACTTTATGCACGTATAAAAAAAATATAATTATTAATCAAGATATTATAGGCTTTCAAGAACAAAGTTTGTTTTATTTTAGAGGAAAAGATTTTTTATATAATTTTTCAAAATATATAATTGCAAAAAGAGCAATTAAAAATAGCTTCGCTACAATATTTACGACTCACTTTGCTAAATCTATTGTAAAAAAGAAAAATTCTAAAAATGATATAGTTATTCCACATGGAGTGAATTCAAATATTTTACCCAAAATTGAATATTCTTTTTCAAATAAAAATTACTTTAATATAATTTATGTATCTCCAATTTTGGCATATAAAAATCATCATTATATTATAAATTCTCTTAAAGAGATAGCATCAGAATATAATCTAAAAATTCATTTTGTAGGTGGCGGAGACAAGCGTTTAACAAAAAAAATTAATAGAACAATTGAAAAATATAGTTTAAATGAGCATTTTATGTTTCATCCTTTTTTGAAACATGATGAAGTAATAAAATTAATAACTAACTCAGATATAGCACTATTCACTTCTTCTGTTGAGTGTTTTGGCATTACTCTTCTGGAATATATGAGAGCTGCAATGCCAATAATTTGCTCTAATATTTCAAGCTTACCAGAAACTTTAAAAGATTCTGGCATTTATATTGATTTAAATAATACTAACGACTTAAAAGAGGCAGTCGAACTTTTTTATCATGACGAAAGCTTAAGACAAAAATATGGTAGATTGGCATATGAAAACTCTTTAAAATATAGCTGGGAATATACCTCAAATAAAACAATTGAATTCGTAATTAATAAATATGAAGAAGCAAATATGTGTTAATTGTGTCATGGACACTTCAGATAGTCTAATTCAATTTGATAAAGCAGGAGTTTGTGATCATTGTAATAATTTTTACAATAACATAAAGCCTAGTTGGCCTTTATACAGCTCTAATAAAGATGTTTTATTAAAGCAAATTGAAAAAATAAAAAAGGATAAGCCGAAAAAATCAAATTATGATTGTTTAATTGGAATTAGTGGAGGTGTTGACAGCTCATACATGGCATATTATGCTAAGGAAGTATTGGGCCTTAATCCAATGCTTTATCACATAGATGCAGGTTGGAATTCTGATATTGCCGTAAGTAATATAAATAAAATTGTAGATAAACTTGGATTGGATTTATATACAGAAGTTATTAACTGGGAAGAAATGAAAGACCTTCAAAGATCTTTTTTTTTATCTCAAGTTTCCCATATTGACACTCCACAAGACCATGCGTTTATGTCAGGCATTTACCGTTTTGCAAAAGAGAATAATTTCAAGTATATATTAAATGGGGGAAATATATCAACCGAATGTATTCGTGAGCCATTGGAATGGCATTACCATGCGTCAGATTTAAGACAAATTAAAGATATTCATAGCAAGTTTGGTAAAATTAAATTAAAGTCCTTCCCACTTGTTAGTATTTTTGTTTATAAAATATATTATAGGTTTATCCTTAGCATAAAACAGATTAGGCCATTAGATTATATTAATTTTAAAAAGCAAGATGCAATTGACTTTCTTAAAAAAGAATTTGATTGGATACCATATAAAGAAAAGCATTATGAATCCAGATTTACTAAGTTTTATGAAGGATATTGGATGCTAGAAAAATTTGGGTTTGACATTAGAAAAGCTCATTATTCTAGTCTGATTTTGACAGATCAAATGAAAAGAGAAGAAGCTTTAATTAGACTTAAAGAGAGACCATACGATTCTAATGAAATTGAAAATGAATTTCGTTTTGTTGCTGAAAAATTAGATTTTGAAGTTAAAGAGTTGAAAGAAATTTTTAAATCAGAAAACAAATCTTACAAAGATTATAAAAATTCTAATTCTTTTATTGATTTAGGAGTTAAAATATCAACGTTTTTAGGTCTAGAAAAAAAATTATTTAGGTAATAATGGTTGGAATTTTAAAATATGGTGTCGGTAATATTTTTTCTTTATCCAATATATATAATGAAAAAAAAATTCCTCATAAATTTATTTCATCAGCGGATGACTTTGTAGGTGTAACACACGTTATACTTCCTGGTGTTGGGTCCTTTGATTATGCCATGGAAATGCTAGATAATTCAGGATTAAAAGATCCTTTAGTTGAATTAGTTAAATCTAAAAAAATATTTCTATTAGGTATTTGTGTGGGTTTTCAGATGTTATTTCAGAATAGTGAAGAGGGTCACATTAAGGGACTATCTTTAATTAAAGCCGATATTAAAAAACTCAATAAAGAAACTGAAATTATTCCTCATATGGGATGGAATAATGTTGAGTACGATTCTGATTTATCTGATGGATTATTTGAAAATATTGTTAAATCTTCAAAATTTTATTTTTTACATAGTTATTATTTGCCTTTTTCAAATGATCTTAATAATCATAGCAAAGCATTAACATATTATGGCGAAAATTTCATTTCAATGATTGTGAGTGAAAATATTGTTGGTGTTCAATTTCATCCAGAAAAAAGTCATATTCAGGGAGTAAATTTTTTAATAAACTTTTCTAATTTAAAGTAAAATGATATCAAACAGAATTATCCCTGTTTTGCTTTTGTCAGGAGAGGGAATGGTTAAATCAAAAAATTTTAAGCAATATAAATACTTGGGAGATCCTATAAATATTGTTAAGATATTTAATGAAAAGGAGATAGATGAATTAACTATTTTTGATATCAACGCAACTAATGACAAAAAAATAAACTTCAAATTAATTGAAAAAATTTCAAGACAATGCCGAATGCCTTTATGTTACGGGGGAGGAGTTAGGAGTATTGAAGACGCAAAAAAAATTCTATCTTTAGGAGTAGAAAAAATTTCATTCTCTTCATTATTCTATGATAATATAATTGAATTAAAAGAGATAGTAAGTGTTATAGGTAGCCAAAGTGTCGTTTTGACGCTAGATTTTAAAAAAAATATTTTTGGAGGCACCAATTTTTATGTTAACAATGCTAAAAAGAAGGTTAAAATTAATTTAGAGGATATTATATTAAAAATCAAAGATTTATCTCCTGGTGAGATAATTCTAAATTCAATCTCAAATGATGGCTGTAGATCTGGATACGATTTAGATATATTAAATTATTTCACAAATGAAATAAAATCTCCAATTACAATTTCAGGTGGAGCGAAAGATATAAATAGTTTTTCTGAAGCAATAAAGATTAATAAAATAGTTGGATGTGCTGCAAGTAGTATATTTACATTAAAAGAACCTCTTGATGCCGTATTAATTCAATATTTGAATAATGATCAGAGAAATTTTTTAAATAATATATCAAGTAAAATTTAATTTTCAGTATGTTCAAAAACAAAACACTTCTTATAACTGGCGGCACAGGTTCTTTTGGCAATGCTGTTTTAGACAGGTTTTTAGATTCAGATATTAAAGAAATAAAAATTTTTTCTAGGGATGAAAAAAAGCAGCACGACATGAGAGTTGCTTATAATAATCCGAAGCTTAAATTCTATATAGGAGATGTAAGAGATGAGAGGAGTATTCATCAGGCTATGTTCAATGTGAATTATGTATTCCATGCAGCTGCACTAAAGCAAGTCCCATCTTGTGAATTTTATCCTATTGAGGCGGTTAACACTAATGTTTTAGGAACAGAAAATGTCTTAAACGCTGCCATTTCTAATGATATTGAAAAAGTAGTTTGTCTAAGTACAGATAAAGCAGTATATCCAATTAACGCAATGGGAGTATCAAAGGCAATGATGGAAAAAGTTTTTGTTGCAAAATCAAGAAACTCTAAAAATACAATTATTACTGGGACGCGTTATGGAAATGTTATGGCCTCTAGAGGATCGGTGATACCACATTTTTTCGATCAGATTAAAAATGGTAAAAATATTACAGTTACAGATCCAAATATGACCAGATTCATGATGACCTTAGATCATGCTGTTGAACTAGTTTTATTTGCTTTTAATAATGGTCAAAGCGGTGATATTTTTGTCCAAAAATCACCAGCAAGTACCATAGGAGATTTAGCTATTGCTATGAAAGAGATTTATAATTCTGATGTAATCATTGAAAATATTGGAATTAGGCATGCGGAAAAAATGCATGAAACACTCCTTAGTATTGAGGAGCGATTAGTTAGTCAAGATTTAGGAGATTATTACAGAGTTCCAGCAGATAATAGAGATTTAAATTATAATAAATATTTTTCTGAAGGTATTGATTCAAAATCAGTCTTGGA